>PDWJ01000852.1_pt1 | contig 41952 bp, 38 predicted proteins | sample 1430881 | NCBI WGS metagenome assembly PDWJ01 (sample SAMN01162460, study PRJNA174530) | Oral metagenome, whole genome shotgun sequencing project. | biome: Marine environment; feature: Marine mammal; material: Swab sample of the gingival sulcus; isolation source: swab sample of gingival sulcus...
GCTCAAACCCTTGCAGGGTTTGCCGATTCCACCGCTATGTCGGAAATTGGAATAGGATATTAAATAATTTCCGAATAGAGGATACATCGGTTCCTCGTACTCATATAATATCATTCTTTTGAAGAATTTATTAAGAGCTTAAAAGAAAGGTTTAATTTTTAAGTATGAGATAATTTTTTTATATCGAACTTAGGTTATCTATAAACTTTATTATGGCACTTCTTTTTTAGCCAAAAGAAATAGAAGAGCCTCTTTTTCTTATCAAAAAGCCTCCAATTTTGGAGGCTTTTCAGTGAATGTATTAAATGTTATTAACTATTTAATAGCCTTAAGGGCTTCTTCATAGTTTGGTTCTTCAGTAATCTCAGGAACAAGCTGGGTGTAAGTAACTTTTCCCTCTTCATCTGCAATAACAATAGATCTTGCCAGTAATCCTTCTAAAGGACCATCAACTAGTTTAACTCCAAAATCTTCACCAAATTTACATGATTTCATTAGAGAAGCAGAAACAACATTTTCTAAACCCTCTGCTCCGCAGAATCTAGCATGAGCAAATGGAAGATCTCTTGATACACAAACGCAGATACTGTTTTCCAATTTACTGATCTCTTCATTAAATCTTCTTACTGAAGCTGCACAAGTGGGAGTATCAATACTTGGGAATATATTGAAGATTACTTTTTTACCTTTAAAATCCTCATTTGTTAATGAACTTAAATCAACCTTTGTTAAATCTATTTTTGGTAGTTCTGATCCAACTGATATTATATTACCAACTGTATTTATCTCATTTCCTTGAATTTTAACTTTAGCCATACTTTTCTCCTTTTAACTCAAATTTTAACAATCGAGATAATTATATACTACTTCCCTAATAAGTAGTATTATAAATATCATATTTAGAATTGCTTTTTAAAATGAGATATAAGCTTTTTGATATATACTAAAAAGTTTGCAGTTAATATGATAGAAAGAGGAATAAAAAAGGTAAAAATCCAAAACTTACATATAATAAAAAAGGGAAGATAGATCTATCTTCCCTTTAATTAAGTACTGAAGGCCGGACTTGAACCGGCACGAACCGAGGTTCGAGGGATTTTAAGTCCCTTGTGTCTACCAATTCCACCACTCCAGCACAAAAAGTAGAGGCGACGAGCAGATTCGAACTGCTGAATAAGAGTTTTGCAGACTCCTGCCTTACCACTTGGCCACGTCGCCATATATAAAAAGCGGGAGACGGGGGTCGAACCCGCGACCCCGACCTTGGCAAGGTCGTGCTCTACCACTGAGCTACTCCCGCAAAACAACGAAGCCAAATATAACCTATATTTTTTATCTATGCAATCTTTTTTTGTGAAAGATGTAAAAAAGATTCTAAATAAAATTTATCTGTTTTAAGATTCTCTCATAGGGCAATATTCACCACACATTGAACACTGCTTTTTATCACCCTGCTCTCCATCTTTTTGATACTTGTCAAACTTTATTTTATCAAAGGCTAACTCTCTCTGCTTCTCCCAATCATAATCTTTTCTAGCTCTTGACATAACATTATCTTTTTCAGAGTAAGAAGTTACCCCTTTTGCCAAATCACCTGCATGAGCGGCTATCTTTGTTGCTGCAATACCCTCTCTAACATCAATTAGAGCAGGAAGTCTAAGATGTTCTGCCGGTGTTACATAACAAAGCATATCAACCCCATGCCAAGCAGCAACAGCACCACCAATTGCAGCAGTAATATGATCATAGCCTGCTCCAATATCTGTTACCAATGGACCTAGAACATAGAAAGGTGCTCCGTGGCATAGAGTTTTTTGGAGTTTAACATTGGTAGCAATCTGATCTAAAGGAACATGTCCCGGCCCTTCAACCATAACCTGAACATTTTTCTCCCAAGCTCTTAGAGTAAGCTCTCCCAGTATTCTTAATTCATGGATTTGATGTTTATCTGTAGCATCATGTATAGATCCAGGTCTGAAACCATCTCCTAAACTTAAAGTAACATCATACTCAGCAGCAATATCTAAAAGCCTGTCATAGTACTCAAATAGAGGATTTTCAGTACCATTCTTTTTCATCCAGTTTAGCATAACACCACCACCACGAGAAACACAGTTCATTATTCTTTTACTATCATCAAGAAGTTTTAAAGAACTTTGATTTACTCCGCAGTGTAAGGTCATATAATCAACACCAAGTTTTGCTTGATCAATAATAGCTTCAAAAAAATCTTCTGCCGTGAAGAAAATACCCTTTTCAGCAATCATCTGATATGCAGGAACGGTACCTACGGCAACAGGAGATTTTTCAATTACTCTTTTTAATAAACCTTTTATATCTCCGCCTATAGAAAGATCCATTACTGTATCACTATTCATATCTAGTGAAAGCTGAAGCTTTTCAAGCTCATATTCTTGATCCTCTTTACCTCTACTCATTCCAAAATTGGTATTTATTTTGGTTTTCATTCCCTTACCAATAGCTCTTGGTTTAAGTCCTTTATGATTTATATTTGCAGGTACAACAATAGTTCCTTCTGCTACACCCTTTCTTATAATTTCAGGATCTATACCCTCATATTGTGCGGCTATCTTCATCTCTTCAGTAATAATACCTTCTCTAGCTTTAGCCATTTGTGTCATATATAACTCCTTTAAAATAAAAATTCTCCCAACAGCTTTCTATAGCTATTTAGTTGCATAGTATAACTAATCTTTGCACTCAAAAGATCTAAGTTCTTTCTCTCCAAACTCTGTTGGTGATCAATAAAGATTTTTGATGTTATCTGCCCCTCTTCATATCTTTTTTTTGAAATCTCATATATCCTCTCAGCGAGCTGATTACTCTTTACTGAAATCAAGAGTTTTCTGTAACTAAACTCAAGAGCTTTTATCATATCCTTAAAATCAACCTTTGCTTTTTCTATACTCTTCATATAATCTTCGTTTGTTAATCTCTCTTCAAGTTTAACCTTATCATATTTGGTAAAAAAGTTGAAATTATTAAATATAGGGATATTCAATGATAATGAAAGATTTATATCTTCAACCCTATCTTCTGAAAAAAGATTATAGTTTTCCGATCTTAGAGAGTAGCTTCCTCCAATAGAACTGCTTAAAAGATTTTCTTTAAAAAAATCACTCTTGCTCTTTTTAGCTGTTAGTTTTTCCCTCTTTTTGGAAAGAAGTTCTTGATTCATGGAAAGTGCTTTTTTTAAATCCTCTTCAAAGTTAAACTTTGGAGGTATAATTTCAAGTTCTTCACTCACTACTAAACTATCCCCTTCAAAGCCTATGAAATCAAAAAATATAGTTTTCTGCTTTTTGAATCTATCCAAACCCTTTTCAAAGGAGATCTTATTCTCCTCAAAACGAAGCTCCATCTCCAGTTTGTCAACTTCTGGTATGAGTCCCACAATATATTTTCTATTACCTGTTTCAAAGTTTTCTTTGCTCTGTTCAAAACTTTTTTGGTTTAGTTTAAGCTCCTCTTGGGCTTTAAAGTAGTTGTAGTAGTTATCTAGTAATCTAAATTGATAATTAATAAAAGAAAGTTTCTTTCTAAGATATGCTTCATCTCTGTCAAACTCCCTCAATTTATATTCAATATCCTGAATCATTAGAGGGTAAAACTCTCGTGAAAGATCTAGTGAGAAGAAACTGTTTTTACCTGTTTCACTATTTGGACTATTACTATAGTTAAGACCGTAGTTTGCTCCTAAGTTTAGTTCAAAAGGTATCTTCTCTCTTATAGAAACAGTTGAGCTAAATATATTTGAAACACTCGATGTTTTATTATCTCCATATATAATATTTTCACTGTAAGGTGTTCCGGAGATTTTAAGATCGACTTTTGGAGTGTAGTAATAGGTTAAACTGTTTTCGATAATCTCAAAGTTTAGGCTATCTATAAAAGCTTTCTTGTATTCATAGGAGTTTTTTGCAATCTCCTTAATATCGTTAAAGCTATATACCCTTCCGGCAAGAGGTAGATATATAGCTATTACTAAGACTAAACAAAATTTCATAATAATCAGCTCATAAGTTTAAAGTGTTTAATACCATCAAAATCAAAATCTAATAATCTCCTCTCTTTTATTCCTTTTTCTATTAAAAGTTCAAGATCTTTTTTTGATGCTCCTGTTGCCGAGAGGATCTCATTAAAACTACATGCTCTTACTTTGAGTAGGGATTCTAAAAGTTTTGAGGTTGTAATATTTGATCTTTTATTAGGAAATGAGCTAAACTTCTTTACAACCATAGCTTTTTCCCCAATAATTTCTGAAAGTTCCTTTAATCTCTTTTCATCAACTTTAGTAACTTTTCCTGCCATGGAGGGTCTTGAAACTGTATGAACTTGTACTATAGTGGGGTTGATCTTATCAACAGCTTCTTTTAGGAGTTTAAACTCCTCATCACTATCGTTTACATCTTTTAAAGCTAAAATTTCAAGCCACATCTCACCCTTAAACTCTTTTGAGAAACGACTTAACTCTTCAATTGTCTTTTCTACACAAAACTCTTTGTTGACCTTATTTATTTTTAAAATAATATCTTTTGATATAGCATCAAGGGAGGGCATAACAAGATCGGCTTTGAGAAGATCATTAAAAACAGAAGGATCTGTAATGGTTCCTGAGTTTGTGATTACAGCAACAGGAATATCCGTAATCTTTTTTATTTCATCAATTATTGTGCCTAGTTCACTATGAAGGGTTGGCTCTCCACTACCGGAAAATGTTATAAAATCAGGTTTTTCCTTAAAGTTAGATACTAAATACTCCTTTATCTCGTCTAAAACATCTTTTACAGGAACATAAGTATCCCTTTTTATTGTTTTTATTTCAGTTTTTGCAACTTCACAATATATGCAGTTAAAGTTACAAATCTTTCTGTCCAGTAAATCTATTCCCAAGCTACTACCCATTCTTCTGGAGGGAACAGGACCAAATAGATATCTCAAGCAAACTCCCAATTTTTAGAAAAAGATAAATAAACCCTTTAAGTTTTACAAAAACTACTTTTTATTTAATCCAAAAATAACTATTTTGATAATAATATAATAGTAAAATAGTGAGATATTAATATATTATGACAATTATAGAAAAAGTGGAATTATACATATCAAAAAGTAAAGATAAAATCAAGATTAAACAGGAAAGTGGAATCCTCCTTCTCTTTGTGAGAACATTCAATGATAGTAATATTTTATCAAAAGCTTCATCTCTTGCTTTTACCTCTCTTCTTTCTTTAATACCCCTTCTTGCAGTTGTGTTTATGATATTTAAAATGTTTGGAGGTCGTGAAATAATAGATAGTAGGGTAAAGCCTATATTGTATGAGTTTCTAAATCCTGTAAATGGAGATAAATTAGCAGGATATCTTGATCAGTTTATAGAGTCGGCAAAGGTTGAAACTATTGGTTCATTGGGTATTGTCTTCTTAATTGTTGCTGTATATTCAATCTTAAAAACAGTTGAGGATAACTTTAATACAATATGGAAAGTAAGCAGTGCAAGAAAGATGATTGAAAGAGTGAAATCATTTCTTCTTGTACTTATATTAGCTCCAATCTTAATTGTAATTTCTGTAACTCTAAATGGATACTTTGAAAAAATCCTAAAGATGGGTGATAATCTGTGGTCAGGATTTTCCGGTTTTATAATCCTGTACACAATCCCATTTCTTTTGGTATATCTCTTTTTTATAATGCTTAATCTTTTTATACCAAATACAACTGTTCATATAAAAAATGCTATGATAGGTTCTCTTTACGGGACAGTTTTTTACTATATATCTAAAAATCTATTTGTTTACTATACATCAGCAGCGGTATCAACCAATGTTATATATGGATCTCTGGCGGTATTGCCTTTTCTAATGTTATGGTTAGATCTCTTCTGGATAATTGTTCTTTCCTCCGTTAAGCTTTCATTTATACATCAAAACTTTTCAGGATTGGCAATGTTTGTTAAAAGCAGAGGTTTTGGAAGAGGAGATAAGATAAGGATTGCTCTTGATACACTTAGCGTAGTTTATAAACAGTATCAGAGTAGAGAGAAATCTGTGCTTACAGAAAAAAAGATATCGCAAATAACAAAAACACCTATCTATGTTGTTACCAATATTGTTGATCAATTGGTAAAAAATGGTATTCTTGTTAAAACCTCAACTCCTGAAAATGGTATTGTTCCCTCTACAAATGGTGATAAAATTAGGGTCCAAGAGATAATTGACGGACTTGATAATCAAAAGTTTACAGATATTTCAAGCAGTTCCGATACCATAAATAATCTTTTTACGGAAAGTGGGAATCTTAAGAATGATATTGGCGAGAAGATACTTAAAGATATTTTGTAACTTTATAATTTTAATTATAGTTTTTTCTTGTGATCGCTTTTTTAGGGATCAAGATTTTTACTTAGTCAAAAGTGGAAACGGTTACACTGTTTTTGATACAAAAAATAGAGAATATTCCAGAATAGATATATTCAGAGAAGATTTTAAAAGTTCAATTGTCTGTTGTGATGAAATAGATTGTTTTAGAGTTCTTTATATACCTGAAGATGGATTTTATAACTTTACTTTAATTGATGGCAATGACAGCCTAGTAACTTATAAAAAATATATTGAAGCAACAGATTCAAACTATTTTGAGATTACATTTCTTGATGTAAAGCAGGGTGATTGTACAATTATTAAGGGTATGGATGGTAAAATAACCGTTGTTGACGGAGGTTATGGAAGTTACTCTTCCGGGCTTGGCAATTGGGCAGGATCGGGTGAAAAAATTCTTGTGAACTATCTTATAGAAAACAACTACAATAGTATCTATAATCTTATTATTACTCATGATGATATGGACCATAAAGGCGGAATTCTTGATGTTTTAAATGATGACAGGTTTGTTGTGGGAAATTTTTATGACGGCTCTGTATCCGATCTTTTAGAGGGGGATTTTTTAGACATTGGTAATAGCGAAAAATCTATTGTTCTAAATCCTCCATCTAACTTCCCAAACTTTGGAAGTAATAACGGATCGATAGTTCTTGGAATTGATTATTTAGACTTTTCTCTACTTTTAACGGGAGATATTGAAAATGAGGGTGAAGAGTGGCTACTTGATATGGATTATGTTGATGATATTGATTTACTAAAATTGGCTCATCATGGTAGTAAATACAGTAGCAGTGAAAGTTTTCTTTCCATAAGTTTACCTGAATCTGTAATAATATCTTCAGGGAAAGGAAACCCTTATAACCACCCTCATCCAAATGTTATTAAAAGATTAAATGGTAAAAATATATTTAGAACTGATACAGATGGAACTATAAAAGTTTTGACAGATGGATACAACTATCAAACAATTTTTATGAGGTAGGATATGGCTGAAATTTCAAGGAATAGTAGAGATAATTTTTTTGAAGTTTATAAAGGTTTTCATAAGAGCAGGTACAATGATAGACTATCATCTGTTAGAATGGAAAACTCAAATATAGAGATACTTTCGGATAGAAGAGGGGTTGTAGGGGTTAGGTTTAATAACTTCTATGAGAAGATAGAGATAGCTTCCTATTTTGCCGAAAATGAGTTTAAATCTATACTTGATGCTCAAAAGATAAGTTCTGTTTATATTGGAAATACAATACAAATTTCAGAGAAAGATGAAAATTTTAATCTTGATATAAATAGTTCAAGACCTGATTTTTTATTAAATCACCCCGATCTTGGCAATATTCTCATTGATGTTAAATGTAGAAAATCATTTATTAAAGAGTTGGAGGAGGGAAAAGAGGCAAAGCTGTTTTTTACTATTACAAAGGATGAGCTTGCAGATTTAAGTAGCTTTCAGAAATCTATGGGAATCCCTATTTGGATAGCTTTTAAAGATTTAAATAGCTTTGATTTTAAATCTAAAAAATTTTCTAAAAATGGTTTTTATCTTGTTCCTTTGAGAAAACTAATCTACTTCTCTAAAGCTATCAATAGTTTTGGAGCTAAATATAGTAAGCTCTATTATACTTATAAGATTCCTATCGATATTCTATCTGAAAATGTTCAGCTTGAAAACATTAATCTTTCCACAAATTTTGACACGGATCTTCTAAAAATAACTACAAATCTTCAAAACAGTAGTATAAAAGCTATAAGAAAAAAGATTATTGAGGTTGTAAACAATGAAAAGGTTTATAAAACCTACCTTGGTTACTATTTAACGGAGGAGGGTAACAGTAAATCAAAATACTCAGGATCTCTTTCTGATTTTACTCCTCAAGATATAAATAATATTCTTTGGTTGATGATTGATAAAAATGAGATTATTTTTGAGAGGGAACAGTACCTTAAACCTGCTGATTCCATAAAATTATCTCAAAAAGAGGAGAAGAGTGTTGAGTAGATATAGCTATAAAATAATTCACTGTGGAACTATTTATGAAAACTGTGTAGTACTTATGTGTAATGAGACAAAAAAGGGAGCTATTTTTGATCCGGGTTTTGATCATCAAAAAATTATAAATGAGATAGAATCTATGGGTTTCACTCCCGTAGAGATTTTAAATACCCATGGTCATTATGATCATATTGGAGCTGTTGAGGAGTTAAGAAAACATTTTGGTATTAAAATTAGAGCTCACAAAAAAGAGGCTGAATATTTTGAAGATCCAAATAAAAATCTTTCATGTTACGGTGGTAATAAAATAAGTTTTAAGATTGATGGGTTTGTTAGAGAGGGTGAAGATATAAAGATAGGAAACCTAACACTCAAAGTTTTAGAGACTCCGGGTCATACTAAAGGTGGGGTATGTTATTTAGTTGATGATCTTCTAATTGCAGGGGATACAATCTTTGCAGGATCCATTGGCAGATGTGATCTCTACGGTGGAAATCAAGATACCCTATTAAACTCTATAGCAGAAAAGATTGCTACACTTCCGGATAATATAAAAATTATTTCAGGACATGGAAGGGAGACTACAGTAGGAGACGAGAAGAGATTTAATCCGTTTATGAGGATGTAGTGTTTTAATATTAAAAAAAGGATAGTTAATGAAAATAGATAAAATTTTGGAAATAACAGGTGGGAATCTATTAAGTAGTAACAATATTGATATAGATAAACTTTCAACCATTGATGATTCTGTTGAGGGGGAGATTGCTTTTCTTCATAACCCTAAATATTTTTCAAAGATTGAAACAACAAAAGCATCGGCTGTTATAGTTCCTAAAGATTTTGAAACTAAAAGGAAAGATTTAACTCTTATAGCTTGTGAAGACCCTTATACATCGTTTAACAAGTTGCTTATATTTATGAATCCACCAAAGGTTTATGTAGAAAAAGGTATACACAAGTTTACGGATATTTCATCTTCTGCCAATATTGGAGAAAACCCTTCCATAGCTTCATTTGTAAAAATAGGCAAAGATGTTACCATTGGTAAAAATTGTATAATTTGTTCTAATGTAACTATAGGGGATAACGTAACTATAGGGGATAATATTTTAATCCACTCAGGTGTTAGTATAAGAGATGATTCCGTTTTAGGTAATAACATAATATTGCAAAATAATTGTGTTATTGGAAGTGATGGTTTTGGTTTTGCTCCTTCAAATAATAGTGGAAATTATGTAAAAATACCTCAAGTTGGAAATGTTATTTTAGAGGATAATGTAGAGATTGGAGCTTGTGCTACTATTGACAGAGCAACTCTAGGAATAACAAGGGTTAAGTCCGGTTCAAAAATTGATAATCACGTTCAAATAGCACACAATTGTACCATAGGAAAAGATACTGTTATTGCTGCACAGAGTGGTATTTCAGGATCAACTACTGTTGGAAATAATTGTATGATTGGAGGACAGGTAGGAGCTGTAGGGCATATAAATATTGGTGATAGAGTAATGATTGGTGCTCAAGCCGGAATAGTTGGAAATGTTAAAGAAAATTCCATAATAACAGGAACACCTTCAAGAGATGCTAAAACTCAAAGAAGGATTGACGGTGCTCTCTCAAAACTTCCGGAACTCATTTATGATGTTAGGGATATAAAGAAAAAGTTAAAAAATCTTTAAACCTTAAAATAAGAGAGTGTCTCAAAAACTACTTTTGAGACACTCTCTTAAAACCTAATAACACAATCTATCTAAAGATATAAATTCTATCCTTTTGGTCTAGTATCTTGTATTGCTTTCATTTCAGGTTTCTGACCTTCCTTAGGAAGCTCCTCAAAACCAAAACCGTATACTTGACTAACATCATGAATTACCATGAATGCCCTATCATCAATCTCTGAAACAATATTTACTACCTCTTGCATATGTTTCTTGGGAAGAACTGTAGTAAGGACAGGTCTGTTTACTCCGGTATATCCACCTGTTCCTTGAAACGTAGTAATACCACGGTGTAAAGATTTAAAAATAGCCTCTTTTAGCTCATCAGGTTTGTCCGTAGTAATAATAATTCTCTGACTGGCATTAAAACCGTTAAGGACAACATCAACAGTCTTAATTTGGATAAAAATAAAGATAAAGGTGTACATAATTGTTTCTAAACCTGCAATGCTATCTGTTTTGTAAGCCCAAATAGTAGCAAGCGAAAGAACAATCATATCAACGGTAATTAGTGTTTTTCCAATAGGGATTCTCTTAATCCATCTCATAATTTGAGCAAAAGCATCAGAACCTCCGGTGCAAGCTCCATGAAAGAATACAAGACCCATTCCTATTCCAATTAAGATACCGCCGTAAAAGGAGTTAATGAGCTTATCATCCGAAAGAACATAAGGGAAGTAAGTATCGTGTAGATACTGAAAACCATCCAACAAGAAACCAAAAATAGTAACAGCATAAATTGATCTAACACCAAACCCTTTACCCAAAAGCTTAGTTCCAACCAAGAATATAACAAAGGTTATTGCCATATTGGTAATACCGAGAGGCAGATCAAAAATATAGTTCATTAGGTATGCAATACCTATTACTCCACCCTCATAGAAGTGCATTGGAGTTACAAATACAGTATATCCAAACGCAGATAACATACAACCAAATGTAATCACTACCCAAGGCCAAATCTTTGTACTAGATATCTTCTCTAAATCTTTTGTCATATTTCATTGCTCCACAACAGTTAAAATTTAAACATACAAAATTCAAGGGTCTAATTATCACTAAAAATATTGTTAAAAGCAAATAAAAAACAGTAAAAAATAGCTTTCTCAAATATTATAACCAAAAGAAGGTGTTTATGAGAAAAGAGTCAATAGTTTTGTTTATATATTTTATCTCGATGAATTTGATATTTTTTGAAAATGGGAAATTGATAAAATAAATTTTTCTAAAGGATCTCCATGCAAAATATTATAATGATCAATTCATTAGATTTAATTTTTTTGTAGATATTAAAAAAGCCTGCAATTTGCAGGCTTTTTCAATTATGGTAATTTCAAAACTTATAAAACTAAGCTTTAGACTACTCCTCATCACCTTTGTCAGATTCAGCCCACTCTTGTACAATTCTTTCTTGTACATCGTGAGGAACTACATCGTAGTGAGAGTATTCAAGAGTAAATGAAGCTTTACCTTGAGTCATAGATCTAAGAGTAGTTGAGTATCCGTAAAGCTCTGAAAGAGGAATCTTAGCTGTAATTACCTGCTTAGATCCTTTGCTTTCCATACCTTCAGGTCTTCCTCTCTTAGAAGAGATATCTCCCATAATATCACCTGTGTATGCTTCAGGAGCAACAATAACAACCTCATAGATAGGCTCTAATAGCATTGGCTTAGCTTCTCTGAACAGATTCTTGAAACAGGTCCAAGAAGCAATTTTAAATGCCATCTCGGAAGAGTCTACATCGTGGAACTTACCAAAAAATAGTTCAACCTCTAAGTCAATAACCTTTGATCCTGAGATTACACCATTTGGTAATGTTTCAAGAATACCCTTTTCAACAGCAGGGATAAATCTTGCCGGTATAGATCCTTGAGTAATTGCATCAACAAAGTTAAAACCTTCACCTCTTTCTCTAGGTCTCATTTTAAAGTGAACCTCTGCAAATTGACCCTTACCACCTGATTGCTTCTTATGTCTGTAAGAACCCTCAACAGATTTTGTAATTGTCTCTCTGTAAGGAATCTTAGGCTTAATAGTATCAATATCAATACCGTATCTATCATTGAGTTTCATAAGAATAGTACTTATATGCTTAATACCCTGACCCTCAATAATTGTTTGTTTAAGTTCAGGATCAAATCTTGAAATGAAAGTAGGATCTTCATTTGAAAGAGCTGTTAAAGCTTGACCAATTTTTGCTTCATCTTTTTTATCTTTTGTTTGAACCGCTTCCCAAATTAGAGAACTAGGAAGTTTTAAAGGTTTGATCTTATAATCAACACCTTTAGCTTTTAAAGTATCAAATGTTTTTGAGTTTTTAAGTTTAACAACAGCAGCAATATCTCCGGCAAATACTTCACTTGCTTCAGATCTGTTCTTACCTGTTACATGCTCAATTTTACCCATCTTCTCATTGTGGTCATCATTAACAACATCTGCACCGGAAGTTACCGAACCTGTCATAACTTTAAAGAATGAAAGATCACCTACATGAGCCTCAGAAACGGTTTTAAATATAAAGGCACTAAATGGTTTAGTTTCATCTACATCATACTCAAGTTCCTCTTCACCCTTAACAACATGAATCTTGTTCTCAAGAGGGGATAGGAAAATTCTATTAAAGTTTTCCATTAGAGAAGCCACACCAATCTGCTTTAAAGCTGATCCACAGAATACAGGAAGTATCAAACCCTCTTTAAAAGCATTTTTAAAACCTTTATCAAAATCTTCAGGACTTAAATCTCCATCCTCAAAAAATTTCTCCATTAAATCTTCATCTGTTCCGGCAATATTTTCTACCAAAGCTTCTCTGAGCTCTTGTGCTTCATCAGCCATATCGGCAGGAATATCTTTAACAACTTTTTTCCCGTTCTCAACTTCAAAAAGTTTCATAGAGATAAGGTCTATTATACCTGTAAAGTTATCACCCTTACCAACAGGGATCTGAACTTTTGTTACAGAACTTGAAAAACTATCAGTTAAATCAGCAACAACCTTGTTGTAATCAGCATTTTCACTATCACACTTATTAACGAAGAAAGCTACAGGCTTATTAAGCTCTTTACTTATCTCGTAACCATTCTCAGATCCAACCTCAGTACCTTGAGCATTTGTAGCCGATGTTGTAATAAGAACAGAATCAGCAACCCTTATAGCACCGTATGTTTCACCTATAAAATCAGCATAGCCCGGGCAATCAAGAATATTAAGTTTAGTTTTATTGAACTCCAGAGAGATAAGAGAAGATCTTATTGAATACTTTTTCTCAATCTCTTCTGCTGAGTAATCGGATATAGTTGTACCATCATCTATACTTCCCAATCTATTTATTGTTCCTGTATAGTAAGCCATACTCTCAGTAAGTAAGGTTTTTCCAACTGAATTATGTCCTACAATCGCAACATTCCTAATATCTTTTGCGTGATAAGATTTCATTTCATCTCCTTCGTTTATATTTTAATATTATTATCTACTTACATCTCTGCTAAAACCATACAAATTTGTATGGAGTATTAGAAGTCTAAATTATAAAGAATCTCTCCTGGTTAGTCAAGGAAATTAAAACAAAGAAATATATACAATATTTATAAGTTGAAAATATGGATTATTTTTTGTATAATCAGCAATAGTTGGTAGAGATAAGATTTTTATTTAAATACAATTGGGAGTTTTTTAATGTCAATCACTGTAGAAGAGTTTAAGAAGGAAATATCATTAGGTATTCCTAGTGAACTTCCTGAATTACCGCAGTATGATGAGAGTGTAAATCATGCACCAAAAAGAAAAGAGATTCTTTCGGACAGCGAAAAAAAATTGGCTGTAAGGAATGCTCTTAGATACTTTGATCCAAAGGATCACAAATTTCTTGCAAAAGAGTTTTCCGAAGAACTTGAGAAATATGGAAGAATTTACATGTACAGACTTATGCCAAGGTATAAGATTACAGCAAGATCAATCGAAGATTTTCCTCACAAGAGTAAGCAAGCTGCGGCAATTATGCTTATGCTTTCAAACAATCTTGATCATGCGGTTGCACAACATCCTCATGAGCTTATAACTTATGGAGGAAATGGTGCTGTTTTCCAAAACTGGGCACAGTACAGACTAACAATGAAATATCTTTCAGAAATGACAGATGAGCAAACTTTAGTTTTGTATTCAGGACATCCAATGGGGATCTATCCTTCTCACAAAGATGCTCCAAGAGTGGTAGTTACAAATGGTATGATGATACCTAACTACTCAAAACCTGATGATTGGGAAAGATTTAATGCACTTGGAGTTACTCAATACGGACAGATGACAGCCGGTTCATTCATGTATATAGGACCTCAGGGTATTGTTCATGGTACAACAATTACTGTTATGAATGCTATAAGAATGATCCAGAACAGTGAAAATGAGAATAGAAGTAAGCTATTTGTAACTTCAGGTCTTGGTGGTATGAGTGGAGCTCAGCCAAAAGCTTCTGTTATTGCAGGTTGTGTTGGAGTTGTGGCTGAAATAAACCCTAAGGCAGTAAAAACAAGATACTCACAAAAATGGGTTGATGAGGTTTTTGAAGATCTTGATCTTTTAATTCCAAGAATTAAGAAAGCTGTTGAAAACAAAGAGGCAGTTTCTATTGCATATCAGGGAAATATTGTTGATCTGTGGGAAAGATTAGCGGCTGATAATATTAAGGTTGACATTGGATCTGATCAAACATCACTTCACAATCCTTGGGCAGGTGGATATTATCCTGTAGGTATAAGTTTTGAAGAATCTCAAAAAATGATGGCTGAGGAGCCTGAAAGATTTAAAGAGGAGGTTCAAAAAACTTTAAGAAGACACGTAGCAGCAGTTAATAAACTTGCAGACAATGGTATGTATTTCTTTGACTACGGTAATGCTTTCTTGTTAGAATCTTCAAGAGCAGGTGCCGATATTATGAAAAATGAGAAAGAGTTTAAATACCCTTCATACGTTCAAGATATTATGGGACCAATGTGTTTTGATTATGGATTTGGACCATTTAGATGGGTTTGTTCTTCATCTAGGCCGGAAGATTTAGATAAAACAGATTCTATAGCAGCTGAAATTTTAGAGGAGATGGTAAAAGATGCTCCTTCTGAAATTAAGCAACAGATAAATGATAATCTAAAGTGGATTAAAGAAGCTAAGAAAAATAATCTGGTAGTAGGGTCTCAAGCAAGAATCCTCTATGCTGATGCAGAGGGTAGAATAAAAATTGCTGAAGCTTTCAATAAAGCTATTAAGGATGGTGAAATTTCAGCTCCTGTTATACTTGGTAGAGATCACCACGATGTAAGTGGAACAGATTCTCCATACAGAGAGACATCAAATATCTATGATGGTTCAAGATTTACAGCTGATATGGCTATCCAAAATGTTATTGGAGATTCATTTAGAGGTGCAACCTGGGTTAGTATCCACAATGGTGGAGGAGTAGGTTGGGGAGAAGTTATGAACGGTGGTTTCGGAATGGTTTTAGATGGTTCTGATGATAGTGACAGAAGATTAAAATCTATGCTTTTCTGGGATGTTAATAATGGTATCTCCAGAAGATCTTGGGCAAGAAATGAGGGAGCTATCTTTGCTATTAAGAGAGCAATGGATGCAAATCCTAACCTTAAGGTAACTATTCCTAATTTAGTTGATGATGAGATTTTAAATAATCTTTAAATTTACAATATGGAAACAGAAGAGCTCTCTAAGTTGGGAGCTCTTTTTGTTTTATACCGAACTAAGATTGTTTGTCATGAATGGATTTTACCTCTTTTTCACTAGATTACATCTCAACCAAAATAACCTTTTAGTAAAATTTGACTATAGATCTTATTATAACTATATTTAGGAACTCCTAATAAATAGGAGGAGAGAATACAAATGTTTGATGCTCTTTTTTATGAATAAATGTAGAGTTGAAAATATTATTCTGTATAAATAAAAAGATTGGATACACTCTCAATATACAAAATTATGTTTAATTTCAATCATCAACTTAATGTGAACTATTTATTTTAAGATTTGTATAAACCTATTGAACAATTTGAAAGGTTGATATGTTAAAAAAAATACTATTTCTAGCTTTGGTTTCAATCTACTTTAGTTGCAGTCAGAAGTTTGACGGAAGTGGATTTTCAATAATTGATCCTTCCCAATATCCCGTAACAGATACAATATCTATAGAGAGTAAATCAGTGGATTCAATCTACGTTGCAAACAGATATACTCAAGTGGATAAAAAGATATATAAAGAGCTCCTATATTTGGGAAAGGTTGTTGACGGAGCAGATACTCTCATAAATTTAGATATTTTGTTTGCTTTTTCTATAAATGCAAAGGATAGTTTGTTGGATTCTGCGGAGGTTAGGTTTCCTATCTTTAATGATTCCTTACCTCAGTTTGAAGATCTTGATATGAGTGTTTCAACCATAAATAATCTGTGGAAAAGTGTTACAACGGCTGATTCTGTGGATCATAGATTTACTCCTCTTGAAGATAGTTGTTACTCCTATAGAATAGAGAATGAGGAGAATAGCTCAACATTTGGCAAGAATGATCTGGTTTTAACACTTCCGGGAGACTCTATATACAATTGGTATGATAATGTTATCAATGGAGGTGACAGTAGATACTTTTACGGGCTATCATTAACATCAAATACTCCTTTAGATACTCTTTTTCAATTGTACTCTTCTGAGTGGAAGTATTATGATCTAAGACCAAAGGTTATAAAATATTTTAGTAGTAATAGTTTAGATTCTACTTGGATAGATACCATTTCTATCTCCAATGATATCAACATAGGTAAAAAGATGGTTAACACCACAAGTGAAAATATTGTTATTGATGGATTCACGGGTGAGGGTAGAGTTTTAAAGTTTAATCTGGACTCAATCTTTGAAGAAACAGGATATGATTATGGAGAGATAGAGACCATATCAGCAAGATTATCAATCAATAAAATTTGGGATGATCCCTATTTTGGAGGTTTAGAAAATCTGGGAGTTTACTATATAAAAGATTCTCTATGGTACAAAGAAGATCTTTCAAAAATCTCATTTGATATTGAAAACCCATGGCAGAAAGCTGTTGCAGACAGTGGGTATACATATGTAGATATTGAAACATTTATAGATCTATGGCTTAGCAATAAGGATAAAAATTTTGGTATTTATATAAGATCTTTAAGTAATAAAAATCCATTCTCAAACTCTATATTTGATAAAATAAAGTTGGAAATTACATATATAAAGACAGAGGGTGAAGAATAATGAAAAGAGCTATATTTTTACTGATTTTTATATCAACACATTTTCTATACAGTGAAACCTCTCCTTTCAGTATTTTTGGAGTTGGAGATATTTACCCTTTTGGTTCCATAAAGAATAGTATCATAGAAGAGGATTCAATATCCATAAGTTCAGATATATTTTCAAACTGGAGCAGGTTGAGGAATATGACATTTTCTCTTTCCTATAGTTTGGTTGCTCACAATACATACGGAGAACTCTCAGAAGGTTCAAACTATGACGAGATGTTAATTTCCGGTTTTAATCTTGCCTTACCATTTGGGGAAAGAAATATAGTAGGTGTTAGCCTTTATCCTCTATCATCTCAAGACTATACCTTTTTTGGAGATGAGATACAAACAGAAAATAGTTTTGGTGAAATCTTAAAAAAAACCAATGAAAGATATGTTGGTGGAGTTGACGCTTTCTCTTTACTTTATGTAAAATCTTATGCCAACCACTCATTTTCATTGGACTTTTTCTCAAGATTTGGTAATTTTAGAAGAAAGGTAGAAACTCTTTTTACAAGCTATGATCCGGGAGTTACCTACTCAGGAACAAGGAGTATTAAAGAAAACTTTCAAAAAACTTTTTATCATTCGGGATTTGGTTTTTCAACTACTGCTTACTATGGAATGTTTGATATTTCCGGAATGATTAGAGTTCCTTTTTACAGCTGGGGTAAAGAGTATAATAGAAAATTTAACGGTGTAAAATCCGATTCTATCATATCTGTTGAATGGCCTTTAGAGTTTGGTGCTAACATAAGTTTTAAACCTAATAAAAATATAAGCTCAAACTTTAAATTTTCCGGAATAGCTTTTGAATCAAAAGATTTAGGTGTTACATTTGAGAAACAGAAAAATTTCTATGAATTTAGCTTAGGTGTTTCTTATACTCCTTCTCGAAGGCTTTATGATTCATACTACAAGAGAATCAGTTATGGCTTGTATGGTGCTTATACCTTAACCGGAATCAAAGCTGAAGAAAATGATATAAACAGATACAGGTTTGCTATAAACTTAGGGTTCCCGTACAATGAAAAAAGATCTAAGATTGAATCACAATTTTTTATAGAAAATCAAGGAGATAAAGTGAAAAATGGTATTTCGGATTTAAAACTTGGATTCTCTTTAACTGTTACGGGTAGTGATAATTGGTGGTTGAAAAAGAAGAAATATAATGATTAGTTGGAGGTTAGTTTTGAAAAGATTGCTTACCACATTGGCAGTTGCAATAATTTTTACTGTTGGTGTACAAAGTTGTAAATCTACTGAAGGTGTAAAAAAAGTAGATTCTAAAAAAGAGGTTGTAAAGAAGAAAGGTTTAACTGAAGAAGAGATTTATGAGGTTAGAAAGTCTCTATCTTTTGGTTATAACAAGGTTAAAACAAAAAACTATAGAGATGCTTTAAACTACTATGAAAAAGCTTTCAAACTTGATCCTTCAAGAGAGCATATTAAAGATGTTCATATACTCAAGATTGCAGAAAGTTACGAAGGGCTAAATATTCAAGATTCAGCTAGAGCTAACTATGAAGCTTATTTAATCTTAAATCCTACAAATAAAAAGACGTTGAATAAGCTTGAGTATTACTATGCAGATGCAAATGAGTATGATAAAGCTATTGAGCTTATGGACAAGCTTTTAGAGAAAGATCCTAACAACCCTTCATATATGCTTAAAAAAGGTAACTACTATATGAAGATTGTAGCTCCTATAATTGAAGAGGAGGGTGAAGATAGTGAAGATGTTAAAAAATATGAAGAGAAAGCATTAGAGAACTTTGAGAAGTATCAAGAACTTTCAGGTGATGAAACCTATGCTGATCTTATTACAAGCCTTACTTCAAAGTATAGAAGTACAGCAGATCTTAAAGTTAAATTTGAAGAAACTTTAAAGAGAGATCCTAAGAATTACGGTGTTATGTTAAGATTGGCTAAGATATATCTTGACGAAAATAATGAAAAGAAAGCTGCAAATCTATTTGAAAAAGTTTTAAAGGCTCAACCGGATAATAAGAGAGCTATTAAATCACTGCTTAAGATCTACAAAAATGATGTAAATAAATCTATGGAGCTTAACAAAAGAGCTACTAAGGTTGATCCTAAGAATGAGATCTACAACATAAATCTTTCTCGTCTTTATCTAAAGAAAAAAGATTATGTTAAAGCAAGAGCAGAGCTTGTTAAAGCTAGAAATAAAAATAGCAGTAATAAGAAAATCTATAAGTTCTGGGCAAATATTTATCAGCAATGTGTTTCAAATAACGCTAAAACAATCAAGTACGGAGACAAGCTTGTACTGGCTATCTCTTATGGTCTTCTAAATAAAGGTGGATTTAACAGAGATGCTAATAGAATGGCAGCTAATGAGCAGGTTCCTACAAATGAGGACTACTTCATAAATAAGAGTGTTACAAAGCCAAATAAAAAATATTACTCTTGGATAAATCCTAATTGGGAAGAGTTTAAGTTTATTGAGGAATATTTAAAGAGATTTAAATAGTGTTTGTTGTAACAGAAATAGTTTATAATATTGAGAGCTGCCTATTTTTATAGGCGGCTCTTTTAATTTTAAAATTTAAAAGAGGCGGATTTATTATGAACCGTAAAATATATTTGGGGTCAGATCACGGAGGATTTGAACTAAAAGAGAAACTTGTGGGCTACCTTATCAGCCAAGGTTATGATGTTGTAGATTTAGGAACAAGATCAACAGATTCTGTAAACTATCCTGAATTTGGAAGAAAAGTTGCCGAGCATGTTTTAAAAGATGGTTGTATGGGTGTTATAGTTTGTGGTACAGGTTTAGGGATCTCTATAGCTGCAAATAGAATTAAAGGTATAAGAGCTGCTCTATGCCATAGTGTTGAGTATGCAAAACTTGCTAGAGAGCATAATAATGCAAATATACTAGCTCTTGGTGGAAGATTTACTGAAGATATTTTAGCATTTGATATTTTAGATACATTTTTGGAAACAAATTTTGAAGGTGGAAGACATCAAGCAAGAGTAGATGATATTGATAATGTTTAGAATATTTGATTTAAATATATGAAAAAGCCTCTTTTAGAGGCTTTTTCATTATTAAACAGGACTTATAGAAATAGAGTGTTATTATCCTAGTTAACGATTTGAACAGTATTTTTTAGGCTAAATTAAAGATTTTCATCAAATCTATCAATAACATATATGAAAACAACCTTATAATAAGTGGATATAGTTTTATATACATTGTTGTAAATAGTTTTTTATTCTTTAGCCTTTTTGTTACTTCTTTTCCAAAAAGTAATTTTAGACTTAAATGCCTTAGCTTTTTGTTTGTCAATAATTCCAAAGTAAACCAAAGCAAATAAAACTAACCAAAGACAACCTTTAATAAAGAAAAACCAAAATCCTGCAACTCCGATATTTTTAAAGAACTCTTCCATAAAATTAAACAGTTTCTTCTTCTAATTCTCTAAAAATAGAGATGATATGTTCGTATCCTTTATTAACTTCGTCAGCCCATTCATCTTTTTGAAATACTCTTATAGCTGCCATTGCCTTTTTAGAATCTTCAAAATCATACATTTTACCTGTAGATGGCACTTTACTCTTCATCATTTGACCACCAAACATTATAGCAAGATAGTTTAGATATATGTGTGGCATAACAGTATCTTTATTTAGTGAAGATATATAATTACAGTACTCTTGTGTACTTTTCAATATTTTATTTGATGTAAAACCCTTTGCCTTTAATTCATCAATATCTTCTTGAACCGGCTTAATTCTTGATAAAGATTGGTCAGGAAGACCTAACTTTTCTATGGAGTCAAAAATAGCTAATTGTTGATTTAGGTGAGACAGGTACTCTTCTTCACTAAGTTCACCCTTAAACATTTTTACATTAAATGGCATTCTTTCAGCCTCTTTATGCTTTTTAAATGTTGCTTCTTTTAATGTTTCTTTCATCTTCTTAATCTTTCTTTTTTTTGTTTACAACTATCACACACTGTAGTATCAATACTCTCATACTAAGAGGAATACACACAATTGTGAACGCCTTTACTTTATCTGTTTTTATTTAAGAAAGGTAATCAATAGGATTTGTATTCTTATCAAGAAACTCTCTTTTAAAACTTGCGTATACTCCTGCTATTTTTAGTAGCTTATATATCCTAAAAACACTTTAAATAAAAATATAATTTTACTCAACCAGGAATAAACACACGGAAAATATAGTACTATTATTAAGAAAAAGCAATGAAAAGGGAAATTTTACTCTAAGAGAGGCACTTAATATCTTCTGAAAAAATACCAAAGTTATGATAAACTAATTAAACTCGTATATATTTAAATATGAGTTGTTGTAAGGATTGTACCTTTTGTTTTCCAACATATTAAACCTATAATAATCTTGATCTATAACTCCATCTGGCAAATATGAAATATAAAATTCAAAGGTTCCAAAAATAAGTTTTAAATTACTCACCCTAATTCCTATTCCAAATGAGTAATATCTTTTACTCTTAAAACTAAAACTATTGGAGTTGTCTATATAATTAATATCTGTAAAGCCAAATAGAGCTGTTGTAAAATCATAAAAACTCCAATTTGTAAAAAGTACCGGTTCAAATTTTAATTGGAGCCTTTTAGTTCCTTTGAATTTGTTCTTTGTATATCCTCTAAAAATATTCTCTCCGGAAAATTTAAGGTACTCTCCGGAAAACCTATTAAATCCTGAAGTTAAATTAATTTGATAATGAAATCTCAAAAGATACTCATCTATACTAAATCTTTTGGAAAAGCCCCTATAGTTTAGATATAGTTTGATTTGTTCATATTTTCTGTTGGTAAAAAAGCTCGAAAGCCCAACCTTAAAACCATTATAATAATCCTTTTTTAAGATACTAGCTTCAAAATCTCCTCCTAAAAAATATCTGTTTCTATACTCTCCATATTCAAATCCAAAGTTTAAGATATATCTTAATCCGGTATAAAAACTATATTTATCATCTACTGAAAATATAGAACTTGCTTCAAGGATTCTATTTTTACTAAGATTTGTACTTAATCCAAAGTAGTTACGATTGTGAAATAGCTTCATAGAATCTTTTTTTACAATTCCCCTTCTTATGAAATGCTTTTTAATAAAAACCGGAGAGAAAATAATGGATTTAATAGAGCTGACTCTTTTTTTTAGTTTAAGCTGTCTATGTAAAAACATTAGTATTGTTACAGATTCATCTCTAAATTTTAATGAATTTTTTGAAACATAGTTTCCAATTCGTTCAAATTGTATACCTCCTCCAAATTTCTGAGTGCTGTTAAGTATTTTTTTCTCTGATCTAAAACCATATTTTTTAGAATCAAAATCATCTCTGTAATAGATAGTTTTATCAATATTGAAATTATCTTTGTTTGGTATATTTAGTTTAACACCATAACCAACTCTAGGAAGAAAATCAGCATTAAATAGAAGATTTCCTTCTAAGCTATAACCTGATCCCAAAAAATTTTTTTCTACAACTTCAAAATTAAATAATCTTTCGTTTATAATATCGGCAGTAAAGTTTAGTGTCCATTTCTCTTCAACCGTAACAAAAAGATTGATAGAATCTTCTTTCTCTTTGTCATCAGTAATTGTAAATCTTACTTTATTGAAGTATGGTAAACTATTTAAATATATGCTGTTTTGAACGAGTTCAGCTGAATTTAAACTATCCCCCTCTTTTACAAACAGATTTGCTCTTATGACTCTCTCTTGCGTTGGAATCTTTACATTATTGAGAGATTGGGCAATAGTATATAAAAGGGTAGTGTCATTGGTTTCATTAAAAGGAGGCTTGTTGATAATAACAATTTGGGATATCTTTTTCCCTTCATACTCTTTGTACATATCAAAAGATATCTTTTTTCTCTCTCTCTTTTTTCTTTTAAGTATAAATTTACCAAACCCGCCAAAATTTTCTTTGGAAAGCAGAGAGTCCAAATCTTTAGGTAAAAGATCTTTAGTAAAAAATGTAACTAAAATAATAAGAACTATTTTTATGTTAATTATACTTTTCAAGAGAAATTTTGTGATTTTATTTACTGTTTTTATGGATTGGTTTCTAATCAATCATTTACTGTTTACTGTCTTTTAACTCTTTTAAAGTTGGAAATTCCTGCAATACCAAAACTTTTCAAGAACCCTATATTTTTACTATTTAACCCTCCCAATCCGAAAATTTTTAGTGATCTATATTTTCCTACTAAAGAATTAAATTTTTCAACTCCTAAGATTCTCTTTTCATTGGGATGTGATTCTGTTTTAAATACAGGAGAAAGGGTTACAAAATCAAAGTTATTATTGAGTGCAATCTTCAAATCCTCCTCATTATGGCAGGATAAAAAATCATACTTTCTCCTCTTTTCTCTTTTCCCAATGTTTGAAATCTGATAATGTACTCCATCTATCAAGAGAGAATCTTTTTTATCCAATATTGAAAAGTTGTAATAGTTTAAAACTATTTTTGATAATGGGTATTTCAACCTAAGCTTTTCTATGTATGGTAAAAGATTATTCTCAGTAGAACTTTTATCCCTTAGTTGAATAAGATCACACTCCTTATAATTATACTCATCTATTTTTTCAAATGATTCAGTTATACCATATATTTTAATCTTTTTCATACTGTCTTTCATACATAACGGATTCAAGATTGTTTCTCCTTAACATCTCTTTTATCTCCCCTAAAGATCTATCATCCTGTATGGTAAATTGATCTAAATTTTCTTCATTAAATATGTATGCTCCCGGAGCTGTTTTTGATGCCGCAGATATTTGAGTAACAACCAGAGGTGTCATATTATCTCTAAAATTATCACTCTCTCTTGTTGAAAGTGTAATACCTGCATCGTTAAAGAGTAGTCTAACAATAAACATTGCTCTTGCTAAGGTAATTTCATTTACCGGTGTGATGCCATATTTTTTTATAATACTATTATATATTGGAGTTGATTCAGAGGGTTGAATTCTTGGGAAAGATACAGATATTTGACTAAATGTGTAGTTTTTGTATATGTGTGCCATATGAGAAATAAGTGAGAGCATATCCTCTTTAAAATCTGCTAAACCAAGTAAAAAGCCCATACCTATTTTTGACATTCCTGCCTTACCTATTATATCAAGATTATTAATTCTCCTTTTATAATCACTCTTAGGTCCTTTTGGGTGATATATTTTATAGAGATCCTGATTATAGGTTTCTTGATAGAAAGCAACATAATCAACACCTGCTTTTTTCATCTTTTTGTAATCATCAAGTTCATAAGGTTGAAGTTCAATACCTATAGATGAGAATCTACTCTTTATTCTACTGCTAAATTCAGATATATAATCGGGGGTTATACCTTTAGGATCTTCTCCGGCTACCAATAAGATTTGATCTATACCCCTCTTTTTTATCTCTTCAGACTCAGCCACACATTGATCTATAGTAAGCCTTATTCTTTTGTTTTTAAGACCACTGTTGAATCCGCAATAAAGGCACCCATTTACACATAGATTGTTGAGATACATTGGTGTAAATACAGAAACAATATTTCCAAACCTCTGTCTTGTAATAAGTTTTGATCTCTCTGCCATTTGTTCAAGAAAGTTTTCTGCTCTATCGCTCAAAAGTATTGCTGCTCTCTCTAAGCTAAACCCCTCTCCGTTTATAGCGTCTAGTATCTCTTGATCTGAAGGGTTTGAATATAACGCTATTGTTTCTCTAACGAGATCTATATCAAAAATGTCGTAAAACATAAAATTCTCCAGCTTTTTATTAAAAATCGCAAATTTAAATTAGATTATCAATAAATAAATTACTATATTGATTATTGGGGTTTAGTTGTTAATGTTTTTATTTGAAACTAAACCAGCTTATTTTAAGATCTTTTTTTTGAACAACAGTCTATGTTTTTTATAGATAATTGGGATTTTTATCATACAGTTTTAGATTCTGATTGTATTAATCTTTTAAATTCTTAAACTTAAATTTTAGATTTGGAGAAACATTGATAGTTGATAGGCTTTTATCAAATATTAAAAAATGCGAAGATTATGAGAATTATCTGCTAGTTGTAAATGATCTAAAAAAAGAGTATGAAGAGCTAACTGAAGATGAAATAATACATTTTTCTGATGAGCTTATTGAGAAGCTTAGATCTGAAAACAACTTTTTCGTTATTTTGAAAATATATTTTTTCCTTGGTAGATATTTTTATGAAAGAAAAGAGTTTCACAAAGCTTTGGATTTTTTATCTAAAGCTATTGTAATAACAAATATTGAAGATTTGAAATTTAATTATGGAGAAACCTTAAACTATTTAGGCAAAATATATACAGATTTTGCAGATTATGATGATGCGATGGAAAACCTTCTATTGGCTTATGATTTTAACTCGGAAAACAATAATTTAGAAGCTTTAGCTACAACTTATCATTTTTTGGGAAATGTACATTTATTCTGTAAAAATTACAATGATGCTTTAGATCACTATTTTAAAAGTTTGAAAATATTAGAAAATTCAGATAATAAAGTATCTGTAGCGGGGATATACAGCAATATTGCTTTGGCATATTCTGAAATAGAAGAGAAGGAAAGTGCCAAAGATTATTTTTCAAAAGCTCTTACTCTAAGTGAAAAGATAAACGATAAAAATTTGAAAACCGTTATCTTGACAAATATAGGTATGACCCATGAAGAGAATAAAAACTTTGAAAGAGCTTTGGAAAAATATAGTAAATCAATGGATGTCAGTAAAAGTATAAATGATAAAATTGGAATTCTAACTGCTAAGTTAAGCATAGCTTCTGTTAATATGAAGTGTGGTGATTTAGATAAAGCTCATAAAGTTCTTTTAAATGGATTACCTCTCTCTAAGGAGATAAATAATACTGAATTAACAATTGATTTGTATAGCTCTCTTTCTACCGTACTTGAAATGAAAAAAGATTTCAAAAAAGCTCTTGAGTATCATAAAAAAAGCTATGAATTATCAAAAGAACTTTTTGCTAAAGAGAAAAATGATAAGATAGTAGAAATGAATGTTAAGTATAAGAGTAAGGATAAAGAAAAAGAGATTGCTCTGGCAAAATCTGAATCAGAAATTTATAAGCTTAAGAACATAGAGCTGGATAGTTATGTAAATGAATTGAAGCAAGCAAATCTGGAGCTTAAAAGATCACAAAAAGAGATTGTTAGGCTTGAGAAAGAAAAGTCTGTTTTAGCAATGATAGCTACAGCTAATCATGAACTAAATCAACCTTTGGCTGTCTTGAAAGGTAATTTAGATCTTTTACTTAATCTGTATGATGAAAAAAACAGTAAATATAAGAGCTTTGTTCGTTTAAGTGAGAGAATGAGACTAGCTGTAAAGAAGATGGAGGATATTCTGTATAAGTACAGAAATAGTTCAGGTGAAATTAGCTTTGATTTTTATGCAGGAGATACAAAGATGGTAACTTTTGGTAAAGAACATAAAAGATCTGCAAGAAAGCTACTTGATGATCTTAAGAAAATCTCCAGCTATGAAGATGAAGATGATGATAATGATAAAGATATTTTAATTTAATAAGGGTATTGTTCCTTAGAAAATTTTAGGTTTTAAAATTTTTTAAAATTGCTTCACCAAAAATAAGATCTTCACTTGTTGTTATTTTTATATTATTATAAGATCCTTCAACTATTTTAATATTTCCGTTGCCAAACTTCTCGAAAAGAGAAGCGTCATCTGTTCCTCTAAAACTTTTTTCTTCAGCTTTTTTATAGGAGGAGAGTATATCTTTTACAATAAAAGTTTGAGGGGTTTGTACAGAAACAACCCTAGATCTATTTATAGTCTCTCTAACCTCTTCACCGGAGAAGAGTTTTAAGGTGTCCTTAACCTTTACCCCAACAATAGAAGCTTTATGAGTACTCATAGATTCAATTGATCTACTTATAATCTCAGATGAGATAAAAGGCCTTACTCCGTCATGAATTAGAACAATAGAATCAATCAAACTTTTAGCAATAGATTTTAATCCATTATAGACCGAATCTTGCCTTTCCTTACCGCCAAAGACAGGGGAGTTTATCTTACTACTATTAAATCTTTCAATAATAATCTCATTAAAGATATCTAAATCATCTTTTGGTATAACAGGAATAATAGTATCAATTTGGGGATGCTCTACAAAGGTTTTAAATGTATAGTAAAGTATAGGCTCATTAAGCAGCTTTATATACTGTTTCTTTTTGGAGCTTCCCATCCTCTTACCTGCACCTGCAGCTGTAATAATTACTATATTTCTTCTCATAAAAAATGGTTAAAATTAGTTTTAAAAAAAGTCTACATTTAAATTAAGACCATCTGTCTTTATTAAGTACAAAAGAGTATCAAGCTGATCTAAACGGTTGTTAAGTTTGTTGTATACAGTTCTGTTTTGAATAAGCGAACCCATAGTTCCTGTGGTATCAAAAGCAAGAGTACTCTTTTTTCTAAGGTCACAAACTAAACTATCCAGGTTTGTAACTAAATTATCAATCTTCTCATGACTGTTTCCCATACCTCTTCCAACCTTTGTTATAGAAGGAAGCATAACATTTATACTGTCGGTTATATTGTTAAATTTTGATAGTGTTAATTTTAAGTTATTACTTATACCTCTTATACTTTTTTTGGTAGATTTAGATACGGATTTGAACTCATTTTCTAAAGAATCAAACCTTTTATCAATATCTTTTTTGGGTATGATTGAATCTATTTTAGCTATTAAAGTTTCACTTTTATCCAAAAAAGATCTTAAACTTTTCATTGTATCGCCAATTCCTGAAATAGATTCTGTTAAACCTATAGATTTTATCCCTTTAATACTGCCATTACTCAAATCTTCAGATTTTCCGGGGTAGAGAATAAGCTTCCTTCCTCCCATAAGCTCTTTACTAACAATTCTTGCAGAAGCATCTGAGTATATTTTAACATTATCTTCAACATCAACAATAACATCAACAAAATTTCTTTTCAGGTCTATATCTTTTACTAAGCCTACCTTAACTCCTCTAATCTCAACATCGTTTCCAATTTTGATATTATTAACGCTTTCAAACCTTATCTTAAAGCTGTTGTAACTCTTCTTGGAATTATAATTTTTACCCCAAATTATTGAAACAATAAGAATTGTTAATCCCAAAATGGTTACAAGACCAACGGTAAACTCTACTCTTTTACTCATTATAAACTCTCAACTAGTAGTTCACTTTTTTTGAGCCGGGAAGATCCTGAACATATATCTCTACCAAACTTGATTTCAGCATGTCAAGATAGTATCTGTCCTCATCTGAAAGATATACATAGTGGTTAAACTCATTTTTACCAACCTTATCGTGCATACCTCCAATATTGAGACTATTAAGTCTTAAACCGTTATCCATAAGTTTTACTACATCTTTTGGAGATTTCACTACGGCAATAAACTTTTTTTCACACTCATTTAAATAATCGGCACCATCTTCTGTATTAAAAATCTTACCCTCATACTCAACGGGAACACCCAAAAGATAGATCTCTCTTTCCATCTCATCTTCTGCTATGTCATCATCAATTAAAATAATCTCATCAGGATGGATAAAGTTTCCCCAGCCTACAACAACTTGACCATGAATCAGCCTATCATCAATACGTAAAATACCATCCATAACTATCTCCTGTACTTCTCACCTTTCCAAACAAAGCCGTAAAGATTACCTTTAGCAACTGAAATTATGTTAAAAGGCATATTAAATATCTGATACAAAATAAAGCTTATAAGGTCAGGTTTCAAGTTAAATCTTCCGTATCCATAAAAATTAAAAGAGAGATCACAAAATACCTTTCCAGATATAACAAAAATATAAAACATAATATCAAAAAGATCAAATATTGCCATGAGAGGGTATAAAAATGTAAAGGAATACATAAAAAAGAGTGTGTATATGAAGGTTAAAATATAGGGTGTTCCTATGGTCATTTTTGATGCCCATCTTGCTCTTTGATCAAAAAGTTCAGAGAGAGTTTTACTTGGTTCTGTTCTTACTACATGATCCGGATCTACAATAAACTCCAAACTTTCACCCTCTTTTTCGGCAGTTTGAATGAGGAAAAAATCATCTCCCGAAGTTACATTTAAAAGGGTAGCTCTATTTCCGGATTTTATATAGAGATTCTTTTTAAACATCATATTACTGGCATTACAGGTAAGGGCTCTATTGTTTCCCATTGCACCTGCGGCAACTAAGGAATGAGCTATAAAATCAGTGGTATTAAATCCTTGCCACAGCTTCTCAAACCATGAACTAAAACTCTCTTTATAAAAAACAGACATTCCGGCAACAACACCATGATCTTCAATAGCTTTCTCACCATAAAGTCTAAGCCAATTTTCATGGTAGAAACAATCAGCATCAGAGGATACTATGTAATTGTACTTACTGTTTATGACCCCTGTTTTAAGAGCATTCTTTTTAGGTGATACCCCCTCAACCTTATCGGTAATAGTAATAATAGAAAGATTTGAAATCTTTTCTTTAAGAGATTCTAAAATCTCCAAAGTTCTGTCTGTAGATCTATCGTTTACCACAATAATTTCAAACTTGCTCTTTGGGTAGTTCTGATTATCAATAGATTTTACTGTTCTTTCTATCACCTCCTCTTCATTACAAGCAGGTATAACTATACTTAAATATGGAAGATCACTATCGGGAGTGGTTAATCTTGTTCTTTTTATTTTAAAGATCCCTTTTAAAAAATGGTAACAATAGTAGAAATATAGTGCTAATACAATTATGATAAATATTTTATAGTAGATCATTTAGTTTCCGGTTTAATTCATAAAATAATAGTTTGTATAAGATAACTAATAAATAGTAAAAATTGTTCAAATTTAATTAAAATATTTATATTTTCCTTTCTATTTTAAATAGTTATTTGTTATTCTCTTTATATAAGCTGTAGGAAAGGAAGTAATATTGTATGACAAATTAGTATTAAATAGTTGGTTTCTTATTGAAGGGAAAATGAAAAATAAAGAGGGTGTAGAACCGTGTAATAGTTGTGTTTATAATGAAATATGTCCACCAATTTCTAATTATGAATTAATTCTATAAAAATTTAATCTATGTAAAATTAAGGAGTAGATGTATGTATAAATTTTTAATAATAGCTTTATCATTTGCCCTTTTTTTTTCTTGTACTGATAAAACACCAAGCTTTCGTAGTGAAGAAAAAAATGGAATAGTCTATGCAAAAAATAAAAATATTCCAAATAATCCAAAGCTAAACTATAAATTAACCCCTCTGTTTTCAATAGAAACTACCTTAAAACATTTTTATATGGGTGGATTAAAAAGATTTATAACTATAGATAAATCAAGTGGCTTAATCTATGTCCTAGATCCAAAAACATTTACTATTAAAGGATACAATATGAGTGGTAAGTTAGAGTGTGAGTTTGGAGGTAAGGGGTTTGGTCCTGGTGAATTGGGCGAAAAATTAGGAGATAATATTAATGGAATAAACTCTATTTATATAGAAGATAATAAAGTTTATGTTTTAAATTACTCTCAAAATAAATTAGATGTTTTTGAGCTAAATGGGAAATTTATTGAATCTATAGAAAGTCCATTCAAGAAAGATTATAGAAAAGGGTGGATAACTCATAATTATGCTATCTCCTCTTTAGGAGGCAGTAAATTTCTTGAAATAATCTCAGAATTTAAATTAAAAAAGGTTGGAGTAAGTTCTCGTGAATTTTGTATCAAGATTTCACTTATAGATATTGATGATGTAGAAAGTGGTAAAATACAATTGTTAAATCATGAGATAGAAAACTCCAATAATGATTGGTATCATATTCTTGGTCAGCGTTTTACATTCTCTGATGATCACATATTTATACCAAAAAATAGTAAGGATATTTTTGAGATTGATGTTTATGATATGTCAGGAATTAAAACTATGAATATCTCAAAATCCTATAGACATATTAGGTATCCATTAGTCTATAGAACTTCATTGAAATGGAATTTTGATCGTGAAGCTATTTTAGATATTCAAGTGGATAGATTTGATAATCTTTGGATCTCATCATCAGAGGATAATGAGATGGAGAAAATTACGGATAACTCTCAAGTTCAAATTTTTGATAATAAGGGTAAATACCTTAATCTAATTAAGCTTAATACTAACCTTATTGTTGCTAACTTTTTCTTTTTAGGGGATAAACTTTTTATCTATGGTTTTGAGAAGTCTGATGAGGATCAAAATTATATTTTAAGAGCTTATGATTATGAAATTGTTGAATAGTATTATTTCCCTTTTATAAACAATTAGACGCAACGGACTGTCTTCCAACTTGTTTGAGAGTTATTTTCAAATATTATGGAAAGTGTATTGATTTTGCATAGCTTATACTTCTCCAATCTTCTTTAATAGCTGGAGATCATAATAGCTTAACAAAAAATCGTGGAGCTTACTATAAACTTGTGATTATTACCTGATAAGTTTATTATAAACAGATTATAAACAGATTATAAAAGTCCCTACCAAAAATTGATAGGGACTATTAATAAAAGGTATAAAACAGTATATCTTACTTAATAAGTACCATCTTATTTGTAGAAATAGCCATTCCATTGCTTATAAGTTTAGCATAGTAAGTTCCGGAACTTAAACTACTACCATCAAAATCTACTTTGTGTACACCGGCTTTCTGAGCTCCAAGTTGATATGATTTAACAATACTACCACTAACATCAAAAATAACTATTTGGATGTTAGAGGAGTCATAGCCAAGATCAAAACTTAAAGTAGTTGTAGGATTAAACGGATTTGGGTAGTTTCTAAGTATAGAGTGATCTTTAATAATATTCTCATCTATTGATGTATAAGAGTTTATATGAAGTTTCATACAAAAATTTGCAGATTGAGAAAACTCCCCTAAATCGTAATCATAAAGATCTTTCCACTCATTGCCATCTTTATAAAAACTCTCTCCCGGAGAAGCTTTTGAAGTAACAATTGTTTTTGTTGGTTCTGCTCCCAATAGAACCGGAACATCAGATGTTCTATCAATAGGGTGTCCTCCATTATTAAACTTGAGGTAGACATATGTATCTGGCGAAATTGAAGTAGAAGCTCCAAACTCTTCAAGAGAAACTTCATGAAAACCTCTCTTCTCAAAACTACCACTTGTTTCACAGATAAGATCTGTTAACTCACCGTTTTCAAAACCATTGTATATTTTCAAATCAAACTCACAATTATCGACAGGAGTAAAAAAACTAACTCTACTAATAAGATTATATTCATTCTCAAAACCTTCAACATAAAAATAGTTTACAGCTTCACTAATCTCCTCGACAGTATCTCTCCACCCATGATAATCATGAATATAAATTTCTTTACTTGGTGGGCAATCTTCATAAAAATCTTTCTCCTCAACATCTTTAAAAGATACAGCTCCCATAAACTCCTCTTTACAAGACCATTTGTCATAGTAAGAGATATAGAAGTATCCATTGTGGCCCCAATACTCACCCCAACTATTTTTTACAATCCAAGCTCCCGGAGCTGGAGCACTATATATCTCTCTTTCGTCATCCCAACCAACAATGGTAACCGCATGATTAGGTAACATATTTGATGAGTAAGGCTGATAATGATTATAGTCATAATCAATAAATTGATTATTGTAAGCCATACATGTTCCAATAGCTCCATTCTCCATTATACACTCTTTTATCTCATCAATACCGTTAAGATCTTGATCCATAGTGTACCACTCTATATGTTTTGGAGCAAACCTTTGGTAAAGATCAGATTCAAAAGGAGGAGCTGTTTCAAAAGAGTGGGAACCTTCACCCATAACTACACCATCACCTCTGGTAATATATGCAGATGCAACAAGATAATCTCCACCTTGATGAACCTCCAAACCGTTTCCGGTAGTAGGTTCGGCATCTAAATTTTGGAACTGATTAAAACCATTCCACCAATCTAAATGATACTCGGAAAAATTAGGTTCATTTTCTTGATAGTATTGATCGGTTCTCATAATGTTACTCTCCATTGCAGCCATAACAGCATGAGTCCAACAGGTTCCTCCATCTTGATTTTTAACGGAGCTGACATAGTTTACACCGTTATAGTCTCTCAAATCAAATTGAGTTGGCAAATCTCTTGAGAATGCCAAAACTACCATAAAAAGTATCAAAACTAACTTTTTCATTAGAAACTCCTCATTATTAAACTAATAAAATTTTACTAAAAAAAGGTATTTAATGCAATTGTAAAAACATTAAAACATGATAAAAAGCTTAAAAATATCCTATGTTTTTATTTTGAGATATATCTAAAATATCATTAATATTTGTTTTTATAACCTCAATTTCTTTAGATGATTCTGACTTACAACACCTTCTCATTACATTTCCTTTACTGAACTCTTTTAGAACAATATCAACCTCGTCTAAAGGTTCAAAAAGATTTCTCTTTAAGTTGTTTATGAAAATTAACTGAAAAAGGAATGATAAGATACCCATAAATGCTACACTCCACGCTCCCTTAGATCCAAATTTTTTAGCTTTCTTATCGGCCATAATCATTGCCTCTCTGTTAATATCACTTAAAACAGATATAGCTTTAATAATCTCTTTGGTTGAGTTGTAATCACCGTCAAAAGATTTTTCATAGTTGTTTTCAATTGTTTTTATAGCATCAACTTCACCTTTTTCAGTAACATTACCTTTTAAAAAATTTAAAGATTTTCTAAACTTTTCAATAAGTTCAATCTTCTCATCTCCACCTCTGTTTAAACCAATAAAAGAGAGCATATTTCTACTTTCATGTAGAGAGAGCTCATTCTGTTTTATAATAACTTCAATAATAGGACTTATTCTTGTAAGTACCCAAATAGATGAGAAAAATATAAGGGAGTGAAAAATTAAAAGAGACCATCCTGCAAACTCTATATTTTTAAAGATACGCATACTAGATACCTTTCATCAGTTTTGGGATATCCTTAACATTGGATACTATTATAAGATTATCATTTTCTTTTAGTGACATATAAGGATTGGGTTGCATAACCTCTTCATTTCTCCTTATACCAACAACCATAATACCAAATCTTTTAGGAAGCTCAAGCTCTATTAAGTTTTTACCAACCATAGATTTATGTAATAAAACTTCTGTAAGGTGAAGATCGTTTCCTAAGTTTACATCTTTAATAATATCATTATACAGAACTCTATTGGCAAACCTTCTTCCAAACTCCTGTTCAGGATTTGTTACTTGATCAGCACCAACAAGTTGCAAAATTCTTTGATGAAGCTTATCATTTGCCCTTGATATAACTTTTGTTGCTCCCATCTGCTTTAATAAGGCTGTACATATTATTGAAGCCTCTTTTGAATCATCTCCAATTGCACATATAGCACAATCTCTTTTATCAGGTTGAAGCTTAGCTAAAGATACCTCATCTGTGGCATCTGCAATAACTGCTTCCGTAACATAGTTAGATGCTTCTTCAACAAGGCTCTTTTTAATATCTACCGCCATAACTTCGGCCCCTTTTTCCGAAAGAGTTTTAACAAGCGACATTCCAAACTGCCCAAGACCAATTACTACAATTTGCTGTTTCATTTATAAATCTCCAACTATGTTAATGATATTTTTGCTCTCAATGTTTCTCTACTATTTTCCTTGTTTGAAATATTAAAAAAAGCAAATAGAGTAATAGGGCCTATTCTTCCTATAAACATTGAAAAGATTATTATAATTTTACCTATTTCATCTAACATATCTGTACAACCAATGGAAAGACCAACTGTTGCCAAAGCTGATGTTGCCTCAAAGATTATTAATTTTAAGGGTATATCTTGTGTTGTTTCAAGCATGAAGATAGCAAAAAACCATATTAAAAAACCTGCTATAAATATAGATATGGCTCTGTATACGGTAGTATGGTGTATCTCTCTATTAAAAAGAGTTAAAGCATTTCTATTCCTAATCGTTTTCCAAAAAGTTATTGCTATTATACCAATTGTTGTTGTTTTTATACCACCGGCGGTACTACCGGGAGATCCACCTATAAACATATATATGATCATTATGATAAGGGTAGGATTAGATAAGCTACTTATATCAACAGAGTTAAATCCGGCTGTTCTTAAAGTTACCGAAAGAGCTACTCCATTGCTAAATTTATCAAATAGTGGTAAATTTTCCAAAATACCTCTCCACTCAAAAATAGTAATAAAAAAAGCACCTGAAACCAATAAAATAGCCGTAACAATCAAACTTATTCTGGAAGATATAGATATGTGATAACCTCTCAACCATCTTGGAATAACTAAGGTTGTGGCCGGTGCTAAACCTCCTAGTACTATCAAAATTGATACAGTATGAAGTATAAAAGGGTTTGAGTTGTAGTTTATTAAACTATCACTGTCAAGGGCAAATCCCGCGTTACAAAATGCCGATACAGAGGTAAAGATAGCTTTCCAAATAGAATCCGTTAAATCTCCACTCTTTGTAAGAAACATAATAAATAGAAAAGCAGCTCCAAATATTTCAGCAGTAAATGTAACTTTCAAAATAGTAGATAGAGATGTTATTATTTTGTCATGGTCAGTATCGTTTATGGATTTTATAATATACTCCTGTTTAAGAGATAATCTTTGACCAAGTTTATGGAATAAGATTATTGTAACACCCATTATACCTATTCCTCCCAATTGTATGAGTAGTAGTAAAAAAAGCTGACCCCAAAAAGTAAAATTATCAGCTATACTCATAGTAGAAAGTCCGGTTACACAAACACCACTTGTAGATATAAAAAGAGCATCAACCAACCCTATAGGGTTCTTTGTAGATATAGGTAAAATTAGAAGAATAGCTCCAAATACAGATAGAAAAAGAAATGTTAGAGAAAGTATTCTTTCAGGATTATCAATAAAGAGGTTCCACCAAAATTCAGCTTTACCAACATCTTTGTTTTTTAATTGTAAAGAGAGTAAAATAATTATGATTACAGAAATAACTATAGTAACTATTATTAGTTTTGGAAGATATACTAAAAAAAACAAAAGGGTTGAGAGTAGAGTAAGGGTAATATAATTAACCCTCTTAAGACCTTTTGAAATCAACCAAGCGTTGTATATAGATACAGTTAAGAATAGAGATACTATAAGAGGAATTACAGAGTAATATACAACCTCTAATTCTGCAAATATATAGATCATAAGCGGTATTATAAGTGAAATGGCTCCATAGCGAGCTGTTGATGATAAGGAGTGGGATTCTACATCCTCATCTTTATCAATAACCCATCTACTTTGAATAAAAATATATATTAAAAGAATTAGGATAGAGGTAAATAGAAGAGTGTAAAAAGGGTCTTTAACTATACGTTCTAAATGCAATACATAGAATGATACTGACAGAATATAACCAGCTAATTTATTTAGTTTGCCTTCTTTACTCCCAATTGTAGTTGATAAAAAAAAGATACCTAAAGATATTAAAATTGACACTGTTGTAAAAGTCCAATTACTTAAAAAACTACTTCCCAACTCAACAAACATTATTGGTACAGGAGAAAGAACCATAAGCAAAGGTTTTATTTTAGATCCTTCAAGCGAAAACTTCATCTATCCACCGGTTAAAATTAGATCCATATCAAAATTTATGTATAAAACCTATTTTAACATAAATTTTCGAGAAAGTTATTTATTTGCTTAATGATTGTCAAGAATCTAATACTCAAATTTTTATTTCAAAAACCTATCTTTTAAACTTCTAGAAACCCTCTAATCTTCTAATATTAGTACATTTAAAACAATCTAAAAATAGAAATTTATAATCAATTTACGATTTGAAATTCCATTTTTATAGTTTCTAGAGTATATTAAAAATAAAAGCTGTAAAACTACTTTTATACAAAGGTAGATCAATCTATAAAAGTTGGAGTAAATTATGGAAATTAACATAAGAGGTTTGGAAAAGTCTCACTTTGAGCAATTGTATGCTTTATTTGATCAGATTGACAATCTTCATCACGATTCAATACCATCTATATTTAAAAGATCTTTTGATAAAAAAGGTGTTAAATCACATCTGGAAAATATACTTATTAGTAAAACTCATCATATAGTTGTTGCAGTTGATAAAAATGAAAATGTATTGGGATTTGGGGAGTATATTATTAAAAGTATTGAGAATCATAAAGTTTTTGAAGATAAAAAAAGTATAAATATAGTGTCTATAATTGTAAAAAAAGAGTACAGGTGTAGAGGTATAGGAACAAAAATACTTAAATATATTGAAGATCAGACTACTCTTCTTAAACTAGACTCAACAGAGTTAATGGTTTGGGGATTCAACCAACCTGCAATAAAATTTTATGAATCAAATGGATATGAAACCCTATTTAAGAAATTACATAAAAAGAGGTAACAACATGAAAGAGCGAAGCGACACCACTTGATTTTTTATCTAAAAGATTAAGTCAACAACATTTACCACGAAAGATGTCCTACACCCATTGCAGAAAAAAATAGGACGAAGTAATAGGAAGCTGGCAGGCTATTTGGTTGCATACCTATCCACCCAAAAGCTTTATCAGAGATAACATATCATGCTCTACAATACCTAAATTTACAATAAATAGCTTTATGACATATCCTAGTATTGTTATAAATGTAATAAATCCTATCAATATTTTTAAAGGGAATCCTACAAGAAAAATATTCATCTGGGGAACAGTTCTTGCTATTATACCTAAGGCCGATTCAATAATGAAGAGAGTTACTACAACAGGAGCTCCTGCTTTTATTCCTAAAGAGAAAAGAGTGGAAAGATTTTTTGTAAGCATCTCCGTAATAGATGAAACGGATAAAAAATTTACACTTCCTAAAGCTATCTCCTTAAAGCTTTCACCAATAGCTTCAATAAAAAAGAGATGCCCGCCAATTAATAGGAATATAAGCATTAAGAAAAAGTATTTAAGTCTACTCATAAGAGAAAGATTTGTATCTGTTGTAGGATCCATCATTGCCATCATTGTAAGTCCCATTTGAAGACCCATTAGTTCTCCTGCAAATTGAAATGCAGCAAATATAAAAAGAGGAACGAATCCTATTGTAATTCCAATAAATAGTTCACTTAAAGCATAGCCTACAAACTTTATAAGACCGCCATCAATAGTGGGAGCAATAGGGGTAACAAAAGGGAAAAGAAGAATAGCCAAGAGAAATGAGAGCAATACTTTAACCCTCATATCAACACCTTGATAACCCAAAACAGGTAAAAATACCACAATAGTCAAAACTCTTATAAAAGCTAAAAAAAAGGATTCAATATTATTTGGAGTAATAAAATCCATTATTGAGAAACTAAAACTATAAGGTTAAACATCTCTTGGGTGAAAGAAAGTACTAAATTCATCATCCATGGAAGACCAATTATAAGTGTTGCCAGAACTGCAATCATCTTTGGAATAAATGTTAAAGTCATCTCTTGAATCTGTGTAGCAGATTGAAAGATACCTATAACCAAACCAACAATTAAACCTACCAATAAAATTGGAGCAGAAAGAAGAACCGCCGTATTTACACTTCTTGTAAGTATATATAAAACAAACTCTTGATCCATTATCTATACCCCTTAATTATTGATTCAACCAACAGGTACCATCCGTCAACCAGAACAAAAAGCAAGATTTTAAACGGTAAGGATATCATCATTGGAGGGAGCATCATCATACCCATACTCATAAGAATTGAGGCTATAACCATATCAATTATTATGAAAGGGAGGTAGAGAATAAAGCCTATTTGGAAAGCTATTCTCAACTCTGATATAATAAAAGCCGGAATAACAACATGAAGAGGAATATCTAAAGCTGTTTTGGGCTTTTTACCCTTGTTTAAACTCAAAAAAAGTTCAAGCTCATGCTCTCCTGTTTGTTTTAGCATAAACTTTTTCATATCAACCGAAGCTTTATCCAGTGCAACCTGCATGGTAATCTTCTTTTCACTAAATGGGAGATATGCATTTTCATAAATATTTCCAAAAGTTGGAGACATAATATAAAATGTAAGAAACAGAGAGAGCCCTATAATAACCTGATTTGGTGGCATCTGTTGAATCCCGAGAGCTGTTTTTACAAAATGGAATATAATTACAACTCTCGTAAAACTTGTTGTCATAATTAGGATTGAAGGTGCCAATGTTAGGACTGTCATTAAAACTAATATTTGAATAGCTGTTACAAAATCAGTAGCTTCATCAATCTTTTTTGCAGATATTGAAATTGTAGGGAAAACAGGATCAACCTGAGAAAAAAGACCTACAACAAAGAGTAAAACTATTGCAACAATATACTTCCTATTCACCATCAACTTTCCTAACACTCTTTTTTAAGATTGAACCAAACCCCTCTCCTGTAGTCCTGTCTATACTATTTTCAATATCCCTAATCTCTTCTCCCTTTTCAAACTTATCTATTAAGGTTATGTTCTTTTCAGAGATTCCCAAAAGATAGATCTTATCGTAAAATTTTATTACCTGTAACTGTTTATTGTAGGTGAGAGGAGCTATTCCTATTGAATCATACAGCTCATTTGAGAGATTACCTCTTCTTACTCTTTTACTTTGAAACTTTTTCATAAAAAGTATGAATAGATATATAAAAACAATAACAATTAAAAGCATTATACCCATTTTGGCTATTAGTGAAAACCAAGAGGGTGAGTTCTCCTTAACAGCATAGGCCAAAGATTTTGTTGTATCGGCAACAGCTTTATTGTTTAGTATCGAGTTTGCTTTATCAAGGTCAATTGCGTTTAGGGAGCTTAGTAAAATTAGTGGTAAAAATATTAAATAGTTCATAAATTTAATTTTTGTTGTTTATCAGTTACTTAAATTTATAAATTGTTAATCAACATTCAAAGATAAATCTATCTTTTTTACGGAGGAAATTTTGAAAAACTTTATCAATATAGTTTTGTTTGAACCGGAAATACCCCAAAACACTGGAAATATTGGCAGGTTATGTGTTGGTCTTGATATTTGTTTACATCTTATTGAACCTTTGGGATTTGATATTAGTGATAAAATGGTAAAGAGGTCAGGTCTTGACTATTGGAAAGAGCTTGATTTGATAACCTATGTTTCTTGGAATGATTTTTTAGATAAAAATAGAGATCCTAAAATTTTATATGCATCCACAAAACCACAAAAAACTATATATGAAACAAAATTTTCCAAAGGTTGTTTTGTGGTCTTTGGAAAGGAAACTGGAGGGCTGCCTCAATGGTTTCACAATCAGTATAAACTTGGAGGATTTACAATACCAATGCCCGGAGCTGTGAGATCTATAAACTTAAGTAATAGTGTTGCCGTTGTGGCTTATGAAGCTTTTAGACAATTATCCGGTTAATCTTTAATTGTGGAGCTGTTTGTTTGAGATCTACTTAAATTTGACCTTTTCCCGGTAGATTGCTAAATAGTATAATTGGAAATGTTTATTGGTTTTAGTTCTCATATTTTTGATATATGAGTTCTCCGCAATGTTTACAATGGCTAGCATCCAGATCATGTCCGGTTAATCCACATCTCTTACACTCTATATCTCTTTTTCGTGAAAGATACATCCACTCTCTTATAACTAAGCCGGCTTGCCAAGGAATTAAAATTATGCCTGAAATAATCATGAGCACCGTAACCCATCTTCCTGCTTCAGTAACAGGGGTAATATCGCCAAAACCAACAGTTGTCAAGGTTACAACAGTATAATAAAATGAATCTCCAAAATTTGAAAGGTTGTTGTTAGCTTCAAACTCTGCCCACCAGAAGAAACCCGATGATACAAAAAATATCATAAATATAGTAAATAGAAGCCTCATTACCTTAAGAGCGTGAAAATTTATTGTACCAAAGAAAAATTGAGGATCTTTCGTGAATCTCAAAAATCTAAATATTCTAAATACTTTAAAAACCCTAAGGATTGATATCACAGAGATATCTATGTGAGGAAATAGTATTATAATTATTGTCGGAGCTATTGCTATAAGATCTATAACAGAGTATATTTCAAAAAAATGTTTAATTCTACTCTTTGATCCATATAATCTCAATATATACTCAATAGAGAAAAAAGATACAATAACCAGTTCTGAATACCATAGGTTTTTTTCTGTTTCAGGATCCAGTTTGTATGTTGATAGTATAAATATTATAAGTGCTATAAGATTGAGAGCTATTATAAATATATCTACTATTTTTCCTGTAACTGTTTCGGAATCAATGAGATAGAACTCTATTTTTTCTCTTAAATTCAATCATTATCTCCATCTTAATCTACCATTCGTAATATATAAATATATCGTTTTCATAAAAATATAAAATATGGCTCTTTCTGTAATATTATGGTTGCATTTTTATTTTTCTAATATGTGGTAAAAATCCAGTTGCCATCAATATTTTTAAAAAGAAATAATTCATAT
>PDWJ01001532.1_pt1 | contig 41947 bp, 27 predicted proteins | sample 1430881 | NCBI WGS metagenome assembly PDWJ01 (sample SAMN01162460, study PRJNA174530) | Oral metagenome, whole genome shotgun sequencing project. | biome: Marine environment; feature: Marine mammal; material: Swab sample of the gingival sulcus; isolation source: swab sample of gingival sulcus...
GAGGAGGGCGCCTGCTGGTAGCAAGCAACCGACGAGCGACAACCGCTGTGATTTCGCAGACCAGCGCGGCGATGGGAGGTAAGCTGGTCAGCGCTCTAGCCGCGGGACTTCATGAAGCCGTCGATCGCCGTGAAGGCGCGCTCCAGCGTCTCCTCCGGCGGCAAGAAGACCACGCGGAAATGGGACGTCCCCGGACGCTGGCCGAAGCCGCTGCCGTGGACGGTGACCACGCCGGTCTCGCGGATCAGCGCCTTGACCCACGCCTCGTCGTCGATCGCGCCATCTTCGAGCCGCGGGAAGGCGTAGAACGCGGCCTTCGGCGCGACGCAGCTGACGCCCTCGATCGCGTTGAGGCGCGCGACGGTGATGTCACGGCGGCGGCGCAGGCGCTCGCAGGCCTCGGCGATATGCGAGGGGTCGCCCTGCAGCGCCGGCGCCACGGCGTGCTGCACCGGGTGGCTGGCGCAGAGCCGCGCGCGGAGGAACTTATGCATCGCGTCGATGTAGGGGCGCACGATCGTCTCGGGGCCGCTGGTGGTGCACCAGCCGAGCCGCAGGCCCGGCCCGAGGTAGGCCTTGGAGAGCCCGTTGAAGGTCAGGATCGGCAGCTCGTCGGTGAGCGAGGCGATGGAGATCGGCGCGTCGTCGTCGAGGGGGAGGCGGTCGTAGATCTCATCGGCGAAGACCACGATGCCGTGCTTCGCCGCCAGCTCGAGCACCTTCTCCAGCGTGCCGCGCTCGCAGATCGAGCCCGTGGGGTTGTTGGGGTTGATCAGCACCAGGGCGCGGGTGCGGTCGGTGATCTTCTTGGCGATGTCGTCGACGTCGGGCTGCCAGCCGTTGTCCTCGTCGAGGTCGTAGGGCACCTCGGGGCAGCCGAGCTTGCCCAGCACCGCGGTGTAGAGCGGGTAGCCCGGCGACGGCGTGAGCACCTCGTCGCCCTCGTCGGCCAGCGCCGAGAGCGCGATCTCGATGCACTCGCTGGCGCCGTTGCCGACGAAGGCGTCGCGCACGCCGCGGATGCCGCAGCGCTCCTCAGCGTCCTGGCGGATCGCCTCGAGGGCCGAGGGCATCCCCTCGGAGGCGCTGTAGGAGGTCTGGTTGTCGCGCAAGGCCTTGGCGATCGCCTCGACGATATGCGGCGGCGTGACGAAGTCGAAGACGTTCGGATCGCCGATGTTGAGGTAGAGCAGCTCCTTGCCCGCGGCCTGCGCCTCACGGGCGACGAGCACGACGTCGCGGACGGCGTAGCGGATCTTCTCGGCCCGGCGGGCGGTGCGGATCGGTGAGGAAAAGGCGTGACTCATCGGGCGACCTCCTGAGTGCAGCTAAACGGCGGCGGCTCTTTTTTCGCGAACCCTGCCCCTCGCTTACAATAGGCGCGCCAAGAAGAAAACACCGATGAGTCAACGCCTCAGCGCAGCCCTCGTTTTCACGCCCCTGATCCTCGCCTCGCCAGCGGCCCAGGCCGCCAAGCCGCCAGCGACGGCGCCGGCCCGAGGGGCGCTCGAGGCCGGGCGCTCCGCCGCGACGCGGGCGCTGCGTCGCTACCTGAAGCGCCAGCTCAAGACCCAATCATCTGCAACGCTCAGAGGCGAGCGTCGCCTCGACACGGTCGCCGCCGACAACAGCGACGCCCTCGCCGAGGTCGGCGGGCAGGTGCCCTCCGGGGCGCTCTCCTACCTGCGCTTCGCGCTCTACAAGCGCGCGGTCCACGACGCCGTGCTGCGGGCGGTGGTGCTGCGCTACCGCAAAGGGCAGCTGCCGGCGCTGCCCGCGGCGCTGCGTCGCGAGGCCGCCAGCGGCCGCTTCACCCACCTCGGCCTCGGCCTCGCGCCCCTCGGCGATCAGTGGATCGCCACCGTGGTGCTGCTGCGCCGCTCCGTCGAGCTCTCCCGGCTGCGCCACCGCCGCGCCTTCACGCGCCTCTGCGGCCGCGTGGCGCTCGGTCGCGCGCCGAAGGTGCTGCTCACCGACCCGTCGGGGCAGGTCAGCCGACGCGGGCTGACGCTGCGCCGGCGTCGCTTCTGCGTCTGGCTGCCCACGAGGCAGAAGGGCCGCTACCAGCTCGAGGTGATGGTGCAGGGCCGCTACGGTCCGGAGGTCGCCGCGCTCTTTCCGCTCTATATCGGCGTGCCCGCTCCCCTGCGGCCCCGCGAGCGCCTCTACCCGCAGGCCGCCAAACAGACCGCGCTGGCCGAGCGGGAGCTGCTGCGCCTGGTCAACGCCAGCCGCAGCGCCGCCAAGCTGCGACCGCTGAGCCTCGCCCCGCGCCTCGCCCGGGTCGCTCGCAGCCACAGCCAGGACATGGCCAAGGGCGGCTTCTTCGGGCACGTCTCGCCGCGCCACGGCGGGTTGCAGCGCCGCCTCGCCGCCGCCGGCCTGAGCCACCTCGCGGCCAGCGAAAACCTCGCCCTGGCGACCAGCGCCCGCCGCGCCCACGACAGCCTCTTGGACAGCCCGAGCCACCGCGCGGTCTTGCTCGATCCCCAGCTCCGGGCCGCCGGGATCGGCGTCGTCCGCGGTCGCGGCGGCCTGCTCTACATCACCGAGTGCTTCCTCCACCGCTAGAGCGCTGATCCGCTTACCGGACCGAGCTGCGCGAAGCAACAACCGCCGTGATGTCGCAGACCAGCGCAGCGACGGGAGGTCAGTTGGTCAGCGCTCTAGAGCGCTGACCAGCGGACCTTCGCCGTACCCAGAGCCTTCGCCGTACCCGAGCCTTCGCCGTACCCGAGCCTTCGCCGTACCCGAGGAGCTCCTTGGGTAGGGCGCCCGAGCAGCTGGGAGCATGGGACCCGCTGCCTCGTCGGGGGGGTCAGGTGGGACTTGCTGCCTCGTCGGGGGGGTCAGGTGAGACCCGCTGCCTCGTCGGGGGGGTCAGGTGGGACCCGCTGCCTCGGCAGGTGACACGTTGGAGTGGCACAGGCTGACACAAGCGCGTCCGAAAACCCTCGTCAGGTTGTCACCTTTGTCCTGGCCTGGCGTTTGCTTCGTATCAAGACCAGAAGCCGCGTTGTCCTCGGCTCGCACACGAACCTCGGAGATCCCCATGCGCTCAGCCGCCGCCCGCGTCCCCGCCGAGAACGAAAGCCGAAACCCTGAGCTTTCTCGAGTCCTTCGCTTGACAGCTCCCCCCACGCGGCTCGCCAAGCTGCCCCGCCCAGTCCGCGACATCGCCGAGCTCTTCGACGGCAAGCGGAGGGTCGCCGAGATCCTCGTCGAGGCTCGGATTTCCGAGGCCAAGGGGCTCGCTGTGGTCAAAAAGCTCGCGACGACGCAGATCGTGTCGGAGGTCCCGCGGCGCCGCCGGCATCCAGCCTTCACCGATCTCGAAGAGGCCTTCTTCAACGCCGATGTCGCCCCGATCGACGAATGCGATCTCCCCTTCGAGACCCTCGCCGCCAAGATCTCTCGCACGATCCGCGGCGGCCAGCGCCTCCCCAACACGATCACGCGCAAGCGCTAGACCGCGCTGCGCGAAGGATGCCGCCTCGATGGCGTGCTTTTCCTGTCCCCGTTTCGAGACCGCTGACCCAGCCTCGAGACCGCTGACCCAGCCTCGAGACCGCTGACCCAGCCTCGAGACCGCTGACCCAGCCTCGAGATCTGAGGGTTCTGCTCTCCCAACCACCAGAAACCTGTGGCGCCTCCGGAGGCGTTCACCGCTAACCCTTTGACATGCCTGTCTTTTACCCCTTCCACGATCTTGGTATAGGCCTTGTATGAGACCACCTCATGCACACGCGTGAGTCAGTCGTCTCCTTCGCCCTCCTTGCCACCCTCTGCGCCCTCACCGGCTGTGATGGCCGCGCCGCCGTGGTCGAAGATGCCACCGCCGGCGGAGCGGACGGCAGCCTTAGAACCGACGGGGTCGTACCACAGCCCGACGTGGGCCCCCCCACCCCGGGCTCCGTCTGGCTGCGCGTCGATCGCCTCCAGGCCAGCCCCCAAAAGCCCGTCAGCGGCACGGTGTTCAATGGAACACCTCAGCCCATCTGGCTCAAAGGCTGCGTGATCCTGACGCGCCAGGAGAGGGTCGACGGCGCCTGGGTCGACCGCGGCAGCGAGAGGGACTGCGCCTGGGAGGGCGTCGCGAGCCCCCTCAAACCCGGAAGCGAGCGCAGTGAGAGCGCCCACTTCCCCCGCGTCGGGAGCTGGCGCCTCGCGCTGCGCTACGGGAAGGGCTGTGACAAAGAGAAGCCGCTCAACGCCGAAACCTGCAGCGGCCTCTTTGATGTCTACTCTCAGCCCGTGAAGGTCCGCGCCACCAAAGCCGACTGCCTCGCCTTGGACAAGCAGTACAAGGCCGCTCTGGACGACGCCAAGACCTGCACCAACCTTCAAGATACCCTCGGCCCCCCCCGGCCCGTATGCGACCAGCTCACCACCAGCGGCTTGGCCTGTGGATGCCCGCTCTACGTCCACGACACGAGCAAGCTCAGGCCCCTCATCAGGCGCTATAAGGCTTGGGGCTGCAAGAGCCTGTTGCTGCCCTGTGGGATCAAATGTCGCGCGCCGGTCCCCGCCCGATGCGTCGAAGAAGAGCATCGCTGCTCGCCGATGGGCAACTAGAGCGCTGATCCGCTTACCGGACCGAGCTGCGCGAAGGATGCGGAATCACGGCGTAGGAGCGAGGAGGGCGCCTGCTGGTAGCACGCAACCGACGCGCGACGTGGCGTCGATCGCGACACACACGAGCGTTTCCGACCAAGACCCACACCGCGCCCCCCCGAGTTGAATCAACTCGGACGATTTAGCGTAAGCTCCAGCTGACCTGTGCGTTACCCAGCCGACCAAGAGGCTTGGTGGAGGGCCACAGAACGTGCGACGGAACGTGCGAGAGCGCGTGCGCTTGATCACACAATTCGCGTCCCTGGCGTCAGGGAGGTCGGAGACCGGGGCTCGTAAAACAATGCGCGTCTTTGGCGGCGTCAAACGAGACACCTGCGTTGACACAGGTCATACCCTGGACCTACTCTTTTCGCCGATCCCAAGACATCCAGGGTGATCGACCACTATTTCCATCAGGGTGTTTTGCACCCCGAGCCTCAGGGAGGTCTGTGAACATGAGACGTTATGTAGCTTGGACGATGACTGGTTTGTTTCTCGCGGCGGGGCTCTTCGCCACCGGCTGCTCCTCGCATATCCCAGAGTCGAGCCCCAAGCATCCGATCCATGGCGTGAACCCGGACGGCACCCCGAAGTGGGTCCGCAAGGGCAGCGGCGCCTATGACGGTGACCATGGCAAGGCCTTCTACGGCGTCGGCCTGCTCGCCGGCATCCAAAACCCCGCCCTCGCGCGCCAGACCGTCGACAACCGCGCCCGCGGTGAGATCGCCAAGATGTTCGATCTCTATGTCGCCGCGATGATGAAAGACTACCAGCGCTCCACCACCGCCGGAGACTTCAAGGCCAGCGCCGAGGAGCAGGACGTCGTCTCCGCGCAAAAGACGATCACCGAGGTCGTCATCCGCGGCATCGAGATCCGTGACCACTACACCGATCCCAAGACCGGCACCCAGTACGCGCTGGCCGTGCTCCAGCTCGACAACGTGATGAAGTCGCTGCCGAAGATGCAGAAGCTCAACAAGCGCGTCCGCGACTATGTGCGCGCCAACGCGCGGCGCGCCTTCAATGACCTGGACAAAGAGCTGCGCAAGCGTTCGGCTCGTCAATAACTCGAGACTGCTGATTCGCCGGCTCGCCGCATCTGGGCGCGTCACCGCCAGCTCGGCGCGGGTGTAAGAGCTCATCGAGCTGTGCGGTGACCAGCCACCAGGTAGGGGGCCGGCCGCGAGGGGAGAGAGATGAAACGCTTCACCCTGCTGTCTGCCACCCTCGGGCTGGCCATCGCGAGTCTCTCGTCGCCCGCCGCGGCCGACGTTGGGCCGCGCACCTCCGTCAAGAAGACCGTCGCCGTGCTGCCCTTCTCGTCACCGAGTCGGTACAGCTACATGGGCCGAAACGCCCAGTCGACGTTCATCACCCAGCTGGTCAAGACGCGCCAGCTGAAGGTCATCCAGGCTACGATGGTCGCCCGCATGCTCCGCCGCCGCGGCCTGCATTGGACCGGCGTGATCTCGCCGACCATCCTCAAGGCCGCCGGGCGCTGGCTCAAGGCCGACTACATGATGGTGGGCAAGATCCGCTACACCGGCGGCGCCTACACCCTCAGCGTGCACGTCGCCGATGTGAACACGCTGCAGACCACCCACGCCGAAGACGTCGACTTCCGCAATACGCGCAAGATGCGCGTCGCCGTGCGGATCATGGCACGAAAGATCGCCGGCGTCGTCAGCGGCAAAGGCCACGCCTCGGGGGGCTCCAAGGCGGGCCTCTTTCTCAACGTCAACCCGCGCGCCTTCTACGACACCTCCGCCGCCTGCATCAAGGTGATGAAGTGGGTGCTCAACCGCTACAGCTTCAGCGGTAAGCTCGCCTCGTCCGATGAGAGCCAAAAGACGATCAAGGTCTCGGGCTACGGCGTGCGGCGCCTGAAGGCCGGCGTGCCCCTCGACGTCTTCGACACCACCGGCATCGACGGCAAGAAGAAGGTCGTGACGGCCTACGTGACCAAGATCCAGGGCGGCAAGGCCGTGGCGAAGTACCGTATGGGGCCCACCGACGGCGTGCCGCTGGACGGGGTCGTCTCGAACAAGGACCACCAATGGGTCGTCGCCGTCGGCACGATCGTCGACGAGGCCGAGGACAACAAGGCGTTGGTGAAGAGGTTCCGCTCGGCGCTGCTGCAGAAGATGTCCGAGGGTACCCTCTTTCAGCAGGTCGAGGGCAGCGTGACCGACCACCTGGCCAAGCTCTCGAACCGCAAGCGGCGCTTCTTGGCCTACCGCAAGCTCTTTCGCAAGGGGGTCGAGCTGGTGCTCGAGGGCAAGTTCTACGGGTCCTCGGGCCGCCGTCGAGCGCACTTCACGTTCTACTCGACGCTCACCGGCAAGGTCTTCGGAGAATTGAAATTCGAGACCAAGCTGTAGTACCACTCCGGAGACGATCCCGGACACTCAAGACCGTCTGAAGGCAAGACCGTCTGAAGGCAAGACCGTCTGAAGGCAAGACCGTCTGAAGGCAAGACCGTCTGATGGACAACCAAGACCGTCTGAAGGACAACCAAGACCGTCTGAAGGACAACCAAGACCGTCTGAAGACGACGACAAGGAGCGAAGACCAATGAGGCGTTTCCACCTGCTACCCGTTCTGGCTCTCGGCGCCATCCTCGCGGCCGGCTGCTACCCGACCGGGCCCTCTGGGCCGCGCGTGACCCGCCTCAAAGCGGACACCCAAGCCGACATCTCGGGCAACTGGAATGACACCGACGCCAACCTGGTGGCCAAGGCGATGATCACCGACTGCCTCAGCCGCCCCTGGGCCGCCAAGCATAAGGCAAAGACGGGCAAAAACCCGGTGGTCAAGCTCTACCCGATCCGCAACCGCACCAGCGAGCACATCGGCACCAAGTTCTTCACCAAGCAGGTGGAGATGGAGCTGGTCAACTCCGGGAACGTCGGCGTCGTCGCCGCCTCCGACGAGACGAGCGCCGCGCGCGCCGAGCGCCGCGACCAGGGCCGCCACGCCTCAGATCTGACCAAGAAGGAGAACCAGAACGAGCAGGGCAGCGACTATGTCCTCAACGGCTGGATCATCGCCAAGACCGACGCCGCGGGCGGCAAGGCCGTCCGCGCCTACCTGGTGACGATGGAGCTGGTCAACGTCGAGACCCAGCAGAAGGTCTGGATGAAGGTCCACCGCGTCAAGAAGTACATCAGCCGCCCGGCCTCGGCCTGGTAGCCAGCAGCGACCTGAAGGCGACCGGAGATCGTGCGCCGCGGCGCCCGCGGGGGGGCGCGCCGCGCGACACACCGCCGATCGACCTCGACAGACCGACAGCGGAGGCGACGAGCGATGAAGAGCCTACAGCGGATCGCGTTCGGGTGCGCGATCGTGATGCTTGCGGCCTGCGGCCAAAACAGGATGGTCCGCAGCACCGCGGTCATGCGCGGCAAGCTGATCGCGGGCGACTGGAATGGCGCCCTGGCGACCTTGCGTCAGGGCAAGACGTCGGGCGACTACAAAGAGCAAGACCGGGTGATGTACTGGATGAACGAGGGGATGCTGCTGCACCTCCTCGGTCGGTACAAAGAGTCGACCGATGTGCTTCAGAAGGCCGAGAGGCGCAGCGAGGAGCTCTTCACCAAGTCGATCCGCAAGAGCATCAAGGCCAAGTTCACCTCCGAGGCCGCCACGGACTACCAGGGCGAAGACTACGAGAAGGTGATGATCAACGTGGTCAAGGCGCTCAGCTTCATGAACGCCAACAAGATGAGCGGCGCCCTCGTCGAGGCGCGCAAGATCAACGAGAAGCTGACCTACTTCAACAGCAAGTATCAGAAGAAGAACGTCTACAACCAGGACGGCTTCGCGCATTGGTTGATGGGCCTGCTCTTCGAGACGGAGAAGTCCTACGACGACGCGCGCATCGCCTACATGAAGGCGATCAAGCTCTACGAGGGTCACTTCGGTGGCAAGTTCGGCATCGCGCCGCCGCCCTACATCTATGAAGACCTCATGCGCGTCACGATCATGAACAACGACACGGACCTGCTACCCAAGTTCAAGGCGACCTACGGCCCCAAAGGCGGCACCGGCGCCACCGTCGCCGCGCTGAAGCGCAAGGGCGAGGTGATCGTCTTCCACCTCAACGGCGAGGGCCCGACCAAGAGCGACTTCTTCATCAACTGCATCTTCCGCAACGCCCTGCAGTGGTTTTGCGACGGCCGCCCCGGCGGCGAGTTCATCCAGCGCAAGCGGATCGTGCTCAGTCGCCCGGGGTACACCGCGCTGAAGATCGCCTTCCCGCGGCTGCACCTGCACCGACCGCGCATCCGGACGCTGACCATCAACGTCGGCGGCGCGATGGGCGAGAGCGTCCCCGCCGAGCCGATCAACCCGATCGCCGCCAAGACCTTCCGCGACAAGACCGCGCGCGTGTTCAAAAACGCGATCATCCGCGCGATCACCAAGGTGCTGACACAGAAGGCCGCGGGCGCGGCGGGCAAGGCCGTCGGCGGCAAGAGCCTGGGCTTTCTGGCCAAGCTAACGACGAGCGTGATCAACCAGGCCACGGAAGAGGCCGACAAGCGCACCTGGACGACGCTGCCCGCGCGGATCGACGTCGCGCGGGTCTTCGCCAGGCCGGGGGTTCATCAGGTGCAGCTGCGCACCAGCGATGGTCGCTCGGTGACGATCCCGAATATCAAGGTGAAGGCGGGCAAGCGCGTCTTCATCACCTATCGCACGATCCCTTAGAGAGAGAGGTAGGCGAGAGATGAAACGACTAGTCATGGTTGTGGCGACCCTGGGCCTGGCGGCCTGCGGTCCTCCTCCACCGCCCTACTACGGCGGCGGCGGCGGCGGCGGCGGCGGCAGCGGCGCGGTCCGTCGCGGCGCCAAGCCGGCGTGGGTCGACGGCACCCCGGCCCGCTATCCGCAGATGCAGTACCTCACGGGCGTCGGCCGTGGCAGCGTCCGCGGCCCCTGCGAGCGGGACGGTCGCGCGGCGATCGCCAAGATCTTCGAGGCCCGCGTACAGGCCGTGAGCAAAGACTGGATGGGGCATTTTTCCAAGGTGAACGCGACGGGCAAGGTCCGCGTCGAGGCCATGGCGGTGACCACCCTGACGCAGGTCTCCACCGACTACGTGGTCAAGGGCGTGAAGGTCCCGGAGGTCTGGAAGGGCGGCGGTGGTTACCACTGCCTCGCGACCCTCGAGCGGCTGCCGGCGGCGCGCACGCTGCAAGCGGCGATCGACAAGCTCGACGTGGAGATCGCGGCGAAGGTCTCGCAGGGCGATAAGGCGGCCAACGACACCGCCAAGTTCTTCGCCTATAAGGCGGCGATGTTGCTGATGCAGAGGCGCGAGGCGCTCAACGCCGAGCTCCGCATCGTGCACCCCACCGGCCAGGGCCGCCCCGCCCCTGTCGGCTGGGCCGACCTCGTGGCCAAGTTCACCGGCGTCTCGCAGAAGATCAAGATCGGCCTCAAGATCACCGGTCGCGACTCGAAGAAGCTCCAGACCTGCATCGCCGAGCAGCTGGTCAAAAACCGGATCCAGGTCACCGAGACCAGCAACGACGTCGACCTCTTCATCACCGGCGCGATGAAGTGGCAGTGGGCCGGCTACAACAACGGCAGCTGGATGGTCAAGGTCGACCTCAACGTCCGGATCATGAACATGGACAACGGCAAGACCGTCGGCGCCTACGCCGAAGATCTGAAGTCCGGCCGTCCGCAAAAGAGCCAGGCGCTGCAGACCACCTCGGTCAAGCTCTGCCACAAGGCCGCGCCCGCCCTGGTCAAGAAGATCATGGCGACGCTCTCGCGTTAGCGCGTTTTGGCCGGGCCTGCGCCCGCCTCTTCCACCTTGCTCCCCTCCCAACGCCTCCCGCAAAAGGGAAAAACGTCCATCTTCGCAACGGGTTGCGTCTGGCCCTAGGCAGAGGCATGGCGCGATGCGTAAAGTTGCGCATCCAAGCCCCTTTTCAAGACTGCGGCATCAAGGAGTAGCAAGCACCATGGCCGACTTCATCGCGGACCTTCAGGACATCAAGTTCGTGCTCTTCGACCTGCTGGAGATCCAGAGCAAGGTCCTCGGCGTGAAGCACTTCGCCGACTTCGAGCGTGACGACATCGAGATGGTCGTCGACGAGGCCTATCGCTTCGCCAAAGAGGAGCTCGGCCCCTCCAACGAGCCCGGTGATCGCGAAGGGTGCAGGGTCGTCGACGGCGCCGTTCAGGTGCCCAAGGCCTACCACAAGCCCTTCAAGGCCTTCTGCGAGAACGGCTGGATGAGCGTCAACGCGCCCACCCAATGGGGCGGCGGCGGCATGCCGAGCATCATCAACACGGTGGTGATCGACCTGATGTTCGAAGCCAACCCGGCGCTTGCCCTCGCGGCGATCCTGACCCCCGGCGCCGCGCGGCTGATCGACGCCTTCGGCACTGACGCGCTGAAAAAGACCTACCTGACCCAGATGTACTCCGGCGAGTGGGGGGGCACCATGTGCCTGACCGAGCCCCAGGCCGGCTCCGACGTCGGCGCCGTCGCGACCAAGGCGATCCCCGTCGAGGGCACCGACCACTACAAGATCCAGGGCGACAAGATCTTCATCACCTACGGCGACAACGACATGGTCTCCAACGTCGTGCACCTGGTGCTCGCGCGCGTCGAGGGCGCGCCCCGCGGGACCAAGGGCCTCTCGCTCTTCTGCGTGCCGAAGTACCTGGTCAACGCCGACGGCAGCCTGGGCGAGCACAACGACGTCCAGGTCTCGGGGATCGAGCATAAGATGGGCATCAACGGCTCGCCGACCTGCCAGATGACCTTTGGCGCCGACGAGACCTGCATCGGCTGGCTCGTCGGCGAAGAGGGCCGGGGGATGCCTGAGATGTTCCAGCTGATGAACGAGGCGCGGATCAACGTTGGCATCCAGGGCGCGGCGGCGGCCAACGAGGCCTACCTCCACGCCCTGGAGTACGCCCGCGAGCGCGTGCAGGGGCTGCCTTTCAAGGCGCATAACGATCCCAAGGCGGGCAAGACGATCCTCAACCACCCCGACGTGGCCATGATGCTGACGCGGCAGAAGGCCTACGCCGAGGGCCTCCGCGCGCTGGTCTATTTCGCCTCGCTCTGCGAGGACATGCACAGCCTCGCCGAGGGCGACGAGGCCGCGCGCTGGCAAGCGCTGGCCGACATCTTCACCCCGATCGCCAAGGCCTATGGGTCGGATATGGGCTTCCGCGTCACCGAGTGGGCGCTCCAGACCTACGGCGGCTACGGCTTCCTCAAAGACTACCCCGCCGAGCAGTCGATGCGCGACGTGAAGATCGCCGCGATCTACGAGGGGACCAACGGCATCCAGGCCCTCGATATGGTCGGCCGCAAGCTGCCGGCGAAGGGCGGCTTCAATGTCAAGGCCCTCAACGCGCTCTTCAAGGAGCTCTGCGAGACCCAAAAGGAGCATCCCTACCTCAAACGCGAGGTCCAAGCGCTGGAGGCAGCGCGCGTCAAATGGAGCGAGGTCACCCAGAGCCTGGCCGAGGCCATGAGCCGGCGCGAGATGGAGACCGCCTTTTTGGGGGCGACGAACTACCTCTCGCTCTGCGGCGACCTCAGCTGCGCCTATTTCCTGATCGAGAGCGCCGTACGAGCCTACGAGAAGCTCCGCCCGATCGCCGAGGAGAAGGGCTTCGAGCTCGGCGATGAGGGCGCGCTCATCGCCGCCGCCAAGGAGAGCGCTGAGGTTCGCCACCTCCACGGCAAGCTGAAGATCGCCGAGTTCTTCGTCGCCCACGAGCTGCCCAACCTCTACGCCAAGGCCTCCAGCGTGCTCAGCGGCGACCGCACCGCGCTGAGCATCGTCTGGGAAGACAACGACTAGAGCGCTGACCCGCTGACCTCCCGTCGCTGCGCTGGTCTGCGACATCACAGCGGTTGTCGCTCGTCGGTTGCTTGCGACCAGCAGGCGCCCTCCTCGCTCCTACGCTGTGATGCCGCATCCTTCGCGCAGCTCGGTCCGGTAAGCGGATCAGGCGCTCTCGCGCTGACCCGCGCCCAGCGAGCCGGTGCAACGCAGAGATTGACCCTTTGTCGTGGGTTGTAGACAATCGTCGCGCCCATGGAGCGAGCCGGCACGATCGTCCTGCGCGTGACCCTGGTCGGCTTACCTGTCGGCTTGTTGCTGCTCTACCTCGCCCTCGCGCCCGATGGCATCGGCGAGACACGGGTCGCCGCTGCTTGGTATGGCGCGCGGGTCGTCAGCAGCGCGCCCTTCATGCTGCTCAGCGCGGCGACCGGCGCGGCGTTTTCGCTCTGGCTCGCCGTACGCACCCTCGCGACGCGTCGCTTCACCAAGGCGATGCGCGACGGCGGTGTGCCGGCTCGCCGTGTCAAGACCCGGGATGAGGATCACCTCGTCGCTCGAGCCCGCGCCGCCCTCGAGCCGGCGCTGACGCGCCGCCCCGATCTGCCTCGGCTGGTCGACGCGCTGCTGGGGACGCCGGTCGATCTCGGCGCCGCTGAGCTAACGCTGATCCCCGAGGCCTTCGGCGTGCAGGTCTCCCTGCGCTTCGGCATGGATCGCGTACCCGTGACGACGATGCCCAGCGAGACCTTCGAGGCTGTGCTGGAGCGGCTGCGGATGATCGTCGGCGTCGACGATGTCGGCCATGGGACGATCGAGCTCCGAGGCAGCGCGGGGAGTGAGCGGATCGACGCGCACTTCGAACACCCGGCTGTCGATCGACGCGACGCCTACGCCCTGCGGCTGGTGATCAGCCGGCGCTCGGGCTACTCGCGAACTCTCGAGCAGCTGGGGATGGGCGAGGCCGTGCTGGCTCGCCTCGGCGCGGCGTTGGAGCACGACAAGGGGCTGATCGTGCTCGCCGGCGGCAACCAGAGCGGCCTGACCACCACGCTCTATGCGGCGGCTCATCGGCTTCATCGCGCCGGCAAGCACCCTGACGCGTTGGTGGCGATCGAGCCCCACGTACGGCTCGAGCTGCCCTTCATGCTACAGCTCGAGGTCGGCGCGGCGGAGACCGCGTCGGTGCTGCAGCACGCCCTGACCCACCGCTACCAGGTGCTGCTCCTGCGCAAGCTCACCGATCCGGCCAGCGCCAGCCTAGCGCTGCAGGCCGCCCGAGAGCGGCTGGTGATCGTCACTCTCGAGGCAGACGGCGCGCTCGCGGCGCTGCGGACGATCGCCTCGCTGGCCGACTCCAAGCTGCTGACCGAGACGCTGCTGCTGGCGCAGGGCCAGCTCTTGGCGTTCAAGCTCTGCCGTCATTGCCGCTCCAAAGAGACGCTGAGCGACGAGCAGCGGCGCGCCTTTGGGGGGCTAGAGCTGCCGAACGAGGCCTTTCACGCCCAGGGGTGCGAGCGCTGCGGTGGCCGCGGCGTCACCGCCGATCGGATCGCCCTCTTCTGGTCGCTGGAGCGCAGCCCCTGGCTCGTCGAGCTCTTGCAGAGGCCTCCAAAGCTCGAAGAGCTGCGGCGCCGCGCCTTCGACCATGGCTATCGCGGCCCCATCGAGCGGGCCCTGGAGCTTGCCGAAGAGGGCGAGACCTCAATCGACGACGCCCTCGAGCTGGCGCGGGCCAGGAGGTTGGGGTGAGCCAGCGTCCCACAGAGAGCCGCGTGCTGCGCGCGGTGGCCACCGTCGAGCGGCTCGAGACGCCGCACCCCGACGACTGGACCGGCGAATTCTCACGCCCCTGGGATCTGGCCGAGCTCAGCGGATCGCGCCCGCTGCCAGAGACCGAGGCGGCGTCCGCAGCTCACGGCGAGGTGCTCGAGCCCGCGCGCCCTCGCTCGCGCTTCGAGCTGGGCGTGCGGCTGCTGGTGGCCACGCTGCTGCTCGCCTGCGCCGTCGCCTTCGTCGCCGACGCCGCCCTGCTTTTGATCGAGCGTCAGCGATCTCTGGTCCCGCTGCAACGCTGGCGCGAGATGCCCTTGTTCGTCGACTCACAGCCTGCCGGGGCTGAGGTCTACATCGAAGACCAGCGGATCGGACGCACACCCCTTAGGTCGACTCAGTATTGTCGTGGTCACGTGGTCCGCTTGCGGGTCACGGCGGCCGGCTATGCGAACTGGACCTGGCACGGCCTCTGTCCACCCAGGGGCACGCTAGCGCTCGACGCGCGGCTGCAAGCGTTGCCGAAGTAGGATGCCCACGTAGGTTGGCCAAAAGCCAACTGAAAAACCGTAGGAGGGGAGTATGCTGGGCCGACTCTTGCTGACGACCTCGACCATCGTGACCTTGACCCTCGTCTTCTGCGCCTGCGACAACAAGGATAGAGACGACGACGAGCTGGCCCAAAAGGGGACGGCTGCAGCCAGCGCGGAGAAGGCCGCCGAGGCGAAGAAGGGCACCGAGGCCGAGGCGGCCAGAGCCGCTGGCGCGAAGAGATGGGCCGACCTGCTCGGCCTAAGCAAGGGCGCCAAGACTGGCAAGCAGGCGCCACCCAAGCCGGCGCTGCCCGCGAACACCCTGCCGATGACCTTGGCGCAAGCCGTGGCCAGCTTCTCGACCTTCGAGCGCTGCCTCACGCAGATCGAGCGCCGGCTGCCGCCAGATCTCGGCGCCGACATGCTCAAGTACGACAACCTCCCAAACGGCCTCTGCCGGACCCGCGAGGCGCTGAAGCAAAAAGACATCACCGCCTGTGATCGCGTGCTGTCCTACTCGCTGAAGAAGGGCTGCAAGACCATGTACGGGGTCTATCACGCGCAGCCCGACCTCTGCCCAAAGGGCTACCCAAAGCGGCGGGGCCGAGACGCCTACTGCGTCGCCCTCGCCTCGCGCGATATCAGCCTCTGCCGCGCCGCGAAGAAGGAGGCCGAGGAGGTGCGCTGCCAGGCGATCATGAAGGGCGCCCCCAACACATGCGCCCAGCTCCGCCGGCTGACCGATCGCGCCAAGTGTAAGGCCGAGGTGCGACGCTGGGCCCCGATCGCCAAGGCCGGCGCGTCGACGCTGCCCCAGGGCTTTCAGCCGTGCCTCGAGCTGACGCTCTCGGGTGGCGGCGCCAGACGCCGTCTGCCCTTCACCACCGTCGAGGCCTCCTGCGCGCGCTTCGGCGTCGTCGCGCCGGAGAGCGGCTTCTCGGCCCACGTCAACGGCTGCGAGTACTACAGCTACGGCTACCGGCGCCGCTACGGCGGCTACAGACTGCAGCGGCGAACGATGGTCGATTTCAGCTACAAGCCACCGCTAAAGGCCAGCGACACGGTGACCTTCGGCGCCGACGCGATGCTGAGGATCAAGATCTACCGCTTCGGCGAGTTCGTCAGCACCGGCGTCGGCGCGATCCGCTTCTCGCGCTTCGAGCGCAAGCGCGGCGGCCGCGTCACGGCGACCTTCACCACCACGCTCCAGGGCGCTGGCAACACGCTGAAGGTCAAAGGCAAGCTCGACACGTTCATCCGCGATCTGATGCCCGCCTCTGAGATGGTCCGGCACAGGCGCTACGGCGCGACCTTTCGCAAATACAGAAGGTACCGAAAAAGCAGTCGCGGAGGCGGGATCGTCAGCTCGCGAGGCAACGGACGCCTCGGCGGCATCTTAGGTCGGCTCAGCGGCAAGGGGCTGCTGAGCAACCCCGACCCCCATCCCGACAAGCCCTACGCCGCGCTCTTCACCGCTGCGACGCTCAAGCAGATCACCGTCTCGGGCGAGACGGGCTTTCAGCTCAGCGCGATCCGCCCCGACAGCGTCTGGGAACGTCTCGGCATCAAAGATGGCGACGTCGTCTTCCAGGTCGGCTCGATCAAGCTCCGAACCCAGGGCGCCGTGGTGCGGCTGCGTCGCGAGCTCCGCGACGCCAAGAGCCTGAAGATCAGGCTCCGCCGCGGTCGCCGCGGCAAGACCCTCCGCGTGTCGAGCGCCCAGCTGAGCAAGCTCCGCCAGGCGTTCAGGTTCTAGAGCGCCGATCAACTTACCGGACCGAGCTGCGCTAAGGATGCGAAATCACGGCGTAGGAGCGAGAAGGGCTTGCTGGTAGCAAGCAACCGACGAGCGACAACCGCTGTGATGTCGCAGACCAGCGCGGCGATGGGAGGTCAGTGGGTCAGCGCTCTAGAGCGCTGAACGAAGAGAGCATGCGCCAGCGCGCCGAGGAGCTGGCTCGCGAGAGCCACGAGACGCGCTGCGCTGCCGTCGAGACGCGCGGCAGCGCGCCCATTCGCCAAGAGCCTCTCTTCGCTCGAGGGGCCTCGGTGGCGATGAGCCTCGAGCCGGACGCTCCAACCTCAGCGGCGAGCGCCCCGTGCCCTCCTCCTTTGGGTCGTGCCGAAACCGGCAACCCTGCAAGGTCACCAATCCATGCCTCGTCCGCCATTGCCGATCGTCTGCCCAGCTGTCTACAATGGCGGCAGATCAAGGCGGGCGCGGCGACGGAGCCGCGGCACCGCATCGCTCTCGTTTCAGGAGTAGACGTATGCTTCGATATCTTACGGTTTTTTCCCTGGCCTCTTCGCTTCTCGCCTTCGGCGCCTGTAGCGACGACTCGAGCCCCAACACGACACCCGACGGTGGCAACCTCGATAGCAGCGGCGACGCCCCCCCCACCAAGACCGACGGCGCGCCACCGAACCCGGTCGAGAGGTGTCAAAACCCGCCGCTCACCGCCCCCTCCGAGGGGACCTGCTCGGTGAAAAAGGGCAGCGGCAGCGGGACGCTGATCCTCGGCAAGGCCGTGCTCGCCCCCGACAAGGTCTACGAAGGTGGTCAGGTGCTGATCGCCGGCGGCAAGATCGTCTGCGTCGGCTGCGACTGCAGCGGCGAGACGGCCGCGAAGGAGGCGACACAGATCGAGTGCGCCGAGGGCGTGATCTCCCCTGGGCTGATCAACCTCCACGACCACCTCGGCTGGGCCGAGGGGACCCCCAAGCCCTACGACGCGGTCTATGATCACCGCCACGAGTGGCGTAAGGGCCAAAACAACAAGCCCAAGCTGAGCACCCCCGGCAACGCCCGCAAGACCGACGGCACGCTCTGGGGCGAGCTGCGCCACCTCCTCGCCGGCACGACCTCGATCATGGGCTCCGGCAGCGCCAAGGGCCTGGTGCGCAACATTGACACCAAGAGCGTCAGCGAGGGGCTGAGCGCGACCGGGTCGATCGACTCGCCGACCTTCCCTCTTGGCGACTCGAAGGGCACGACCAAGGTCAACAGCTGCGACTACAAGCTGCCCGATGCGAACACGATCAAAAACCTGGCCTCGTGGGTCGCCCACGTCGCCGAGGGGATCAACGACGCCGCACACAATGAGTTTCTCTGCCTCTCCGGCCAGCGTACGGGCGCGATCGACGCGACCTATAGCACCGGCACGCTGATCCACGCCGTGGGCATCACCGCCAACGACGCGATGGAGCTGGCGGCTAGCGGCACCAAGGTCAACTGGTCGCCGCGCTCCAACGTCAGCCTCTATGGCATGACCGCCGATGTCCCGATGCTGATGAAGATCGGCGTTCAGGTCTCCCTGGGCACGGACTGGACCTACTCCGGCTCGATCAACCTGCTGCGCGAGATGGCCTGCGTGAACTACCTCAACGACAACCTCTACAAGAGCCGCCAGCTGACCTCCCGCCAGATCTGGCAGATGGTCACGGCCAACGCCGCTGACGGCTCGGCCTACGCCGACCAGATCGGCCGGCTGAAGAGCGGCTACGTGGCCGACGTCGCGGTCTACGATGGCAGCGGGAAGGCCGACCACTACGAGGCCGTGACCCGCGGCACCGTCAAGGAGGTCGCCCTGGTGATGCGCGGCGGCACGGCGCTCTACGGCGACGACGCCGTGCTCAGCGCGATCGGCGACGCCCAATGCGAGGCGATCGATGTCTGCGGCGCGAAGCGCAAGATCTGCGTCCAGCCCGAGATCGGCGTCGACCTCCCCACGCTGAAAAAGCAGATCCAGGACGCTCGCGCGAAAAAGAACTACAACCCCGCCGAGCCCTACGCGCTCTTCGCCTGCGGCACGCCGACCAACGAGCCGAGCTGCGTGCCCCGGCGCCCGGGCGAGTTCACGGGCAAGCCAGAGGCCGACGACAAAGACGGCGACGGCGTCAAGGACGCCGAGGATAACTGCCCCGAGCTCTTCAACCCGAAGCGGCCGATGAACAACAACAAGCAGGCCGACACCGACAAAGACGGCGAGGGCGACGAGTGCGACCCCTGTCCGCTCGATCCCAACACCACCGACTGCAAGACCACCTTTGATCCGAACGACCGGGACAAAGACGGCATCGCCAACGCGTCGGATAACTGCCCCGACGTGGCCAACAAAGATCAGAAAGACTCAGACAACGACACGATCGGCGACGCCTGCGATCCCTGCCCGCAGCAGGCCGGCACCTGCGCCTACACGATCAAGCGGCTGCGCGGCGGCCAGGGCGCCAAGCCCCAGACCGGCACGGCGGTGAAGGTGGAGGGCGCGACGGTGATCGCGATCCGAACGAGCAAGAGCGTCGGCTTCTATATGCGCGAGGGCAAAGGCGACTTCGAGGCGATCTTCGTCTACACCAAGACCGCGCCGCAGGCGAGCGACGGGACACCGCTGAAGGTCAGCGACATCATCACGGTCGAGGGCGCCTATGACAGCTACAACGACATCGACCAGATCGCGCAGCCAACGAGCATCGTCGTCACCGGCAGCGGCGACACCTCCCCGGTGGATCTCAAGACCGCAGACCTCGAGCCCGGAAGCTCCAGCGCCGAGGCGCATGAGAGCCAGCTGGTCCGCGTTCAGAGTGTAAGGGTCACAGGGATGTATCAGGCCGCGAAGACCGACAACTTCTGGCTCTCTGACGACGCCACCGTCTGCACGGGCGACACGGCCAAGGGCCAGGCCTGCGCGCTGGTCGGCGGCTTCTTCTATGACGGCAACACCAAGGACGGCAAGCCTACCGCCGCAGCCAACGACACCTTCACCTCGGTGACAGGCGTGGTCAACGGCTTCAAGGATGAGCACACCCTCGATGTCCGCGCCGACACCGACCTGGTGAAGTAGAACCCCAGGTAGCACGGCGTCTTTTTCCTAAAGAAACGTCACCAAGGCGCGCAGGACTGGGAGCTGCACTCAGCTCAACGGTCTGCCGAGCTGCTCGGCGGCGCCTCGCCAGATCGCCTCGTCGAAGACCTCACGCAACCTCGCCTCCTCGAAGCCCTTCATCCCCTTCGCCTCGATCAGCGCGTCGATGGGCCGCACGATCTCGACCTCGCGTCCGTCCCGGTCGCGGCGACGACGCACGATCACAAACATTTGGTCGAAGCCTGCGACCTTCACGATGAGGCGGTAGAGCGCCTCCTCAGCGATCGACCCTTCGCGCTCTGAGGTCTCGCTCGCGTAGCTGTGGCAGAGCTCGCAACGCTCGAGCAGCGCCTTCACCCCCTGCTCTTGCTCGAGCGCTGCCCAGCTGTCGAGGCCGAGCAGGTCCAGCAGCGGGGCCTCGAGCTCGTCTGGCCAAAAGCGCGCGAGCACGTCGCGGCTGGCGCCAGCGCGCGTCGCCTCCTCGAGCGCGTAGCCGTCCTCATAAAGCCTCACCTCGTACTCGTCTTCGAGGCTCTTCGCGCCACCATCCTCCGGAGGTGGCGTGTTCACCGGCACCGTGATGAAGAGCCCAACGTCGGTCAGGTAGAGCGCTCGCTCGCCTTCATAGGGGCGAGCTGGAAGGTCCATCACCTTCGTCGCGCCTTCATAGAGGGGCTGCGGGTGCAGCCCGAGGTTCTCGAGACTAATCGAGCCATGGCGGCGCTGACAGCGCGCTTGCCAGCTCTCGGGGAAGTGCTCGACGAAGACCTCACCGGCGCCGAGCATCATCAGCTCGTAGTGCACCTTGACCTCGCTGATCCAGCCGATGCTGTGGCCGGGCTGGCCGTCGATCACGTGGGTGTAGCTATGCTTCCAGTAGTAGCTGCCGTCTGCCGTGCGCCAGATCCAGACCTCCCGCTCCTCGTGAGGATCGTCGTCTGCGTCATCTTGGAAGTGGAGCAGCAGCGTCGCCTTGCTCTCGTCGAAGGGCCGATCATCTCGTCGTGTGTCGTACATGGGTTGGCGTCCTCCTCTTGTCACCGCTGGCTTATCGGCCGCTCACCGACAGTGTTGCGCAGATCTTGCGCCCATCTTGCGCCCATCTTGCGCCCATCTTTCGGCGAGGAGGAGTGGCCACAGCTCGTCCCGGAGCATCGCGCAAGACCACGCCGCCGGTGCCAACGGCCAGACATCGGTCGGGAGGCAGCCCAGACGCCCGAGAGCGCTGAGCCGCTTACCGGACCGAGCTGCGCGAAGGACGCGGAATTTCGGCGTAGGAGCGAGAAGGGCGCCCGCTGGTCGCGCGCAACCGACGCGCGACAACCGCTGTGATGTCGCAGACCAGCGCGACGACGGGAGGTCCGGTGGTCAGCGCTCTAGAGCGTCGCTCTGGCCCCCCAGCAGCGAGCTCAGCGGTCGTAAGACCCACCGATGTGATCGTAGGGATCCACCCCCTCGTCGAGCTGCTTTTCGTAGCGGGCGCGGTCGATGAAGCTCTCGAGCTTCTCGGCCAGGTAGCCGAAGAAGTCGCGCGTCGAGATGATGCCGAGCGTCCCTCCGCCGACCACCGGCAGGTGGCGGATCCGCTTCTCGCGCAGCAGATCGGCGCATTGCTTGATGTGGGTGTCTGGCGCCACCGTCGCGACGTCGCGGGTCGCCACGTCACCAACCTTCGTCGACGCCGGGTCTTTCCCCTCAGCGATCACCCGCGCCAACAGGTCTCGCTCGGAGAACACCCCCTCGAGCTCGTTGTCGCCGCTGGTGATCAACACCGCGCCGATCTTCTGCGCGGCCATCTTCTTGGCCACCTCGAGCACGGGTTGATCCGCGGTCACGGTCACCACGTCCGTGTGCATCAGGTCTTTGATGAACGCCATCGCTACTCCTCCTTACTCTACAGCGGTTGCCGCCGCTGTCAGTGGGTACGCTAACATAGATCGATGGCCGCTCCGGTCACGAGCTCAGCTCTTTGACTGAGCGGCCCAGGTGCACATTCTGGATCGCGGAGGCGAGGTGCTCGGCGATGGAGACGACGGAGATCTTGTCGATCTGCTTTTCCACCGGCAGCGGCACCGTGTCGGTGGCGATCAGCTCGGAGATCTTCGAGCGATTGAGCCGCTCGACACCGGAACCCGAGAGCACGGGGTGTGTCGCGACCGCCCGCACGCTCTTGGCGCCGCTGGTCATCAGCAGATCGGCCGCCTCGGTCAACGTCGAGCCGGTGTCGATCATGTCATCGACGAGGATGCACGCTCGGCCGGTGACATCGCCGATCAGGTGCATCGACTTGACCTTCGAGGGGGCGCCGTGGCGGCGGTCGATCAACGCCATCATCGCGCCGAGACCGGCTGCGAAGCGGCTCGCCCGATCGACGCCGCCCGCGTCGGGGGCGACCACCAGCGGGTCCGAGATCTGCATCGAACGGACATGCTCCACCAGCCGACGGCCCGCTCGCAGGTGGTCGACAGGGACGTCGAAGAAGCCCTGGATCTGCTCGGCGTGGATGTCGATCGTCACCACGCGGTCGACACCGACGCCGCAGAGCGCGTTGGCCACGACCTTGGCCGAGATCGGCACCCGCTCATGGGTGACCCGATCTTGCCGGCTGTAGCCGAAGTAGGGGATCACCGCGTTGATCCGCCCCGCCGAGGCCCGGCGGCAGGCGTCGATCATCAGCAGCAGCTCCATCAGGTGATCGTTGCCCGGGTAGCAGATCGACTGGAGGATGAACACATCGTGAGCGCGGACGCTCTCGTTGATCCGGACGTCGACCTCTCCATCGGAGAAGCGCTTGACGTCGGCGTCAGCGACCTCGACCTCGAGGGCCGTGGCGATCTTGTGTCCGAGGGCCGTGTTGGAGCTTCCACAGAAGAGCTTGGGGGGTTGGAGCATGGCTCAGCGCTTCCTTGGCTTGCGGGCTATGGCCCGCCGGGCGGCGGCGACGACCGCCTCTGGCGTGAGGTCGAAGTAGGTGAGCAGGGCCTTGGGCGTGCCCGAGCGTCCGAAGGCGTCTTGCACGGCGATGCGCTCGAGGGGCACGGGGCAGCGGCGCAGCAGCACCTCGCCGACCGCGTCACCGAGCCCACCACAGACGTTATGCTCTTCGGCGGTGACCAAGCAGCCTGTCTCTTCGGCGCAGCGCGTGATCAGATGCTCGTCGATGGGCTTGACCGTCGAGAGGTTGATCACCCGCGCCGAGACCCCCTCTGCGGTGAGCTGCTCGGCGGCCTCGAGGGTGACGTGGAGCATCAGACCGATCCCACAGAGCGTGACCTCCTCGCCTTCGCGCACCGTCCAGCCCTTTCCAATGCGAAAGGGGCGCTCATCGGAGTCGATCACCGGGAGGTTCTCACGGGTCAGGCGGATATAGGTCGGCCCGTCGTACCAGGCCGCCGCCTCCACGGCCTTCCGTGTCTCGACGGCGTCGGCCGGCACGAGGACGGTCATCGTCGGGATCGCGCGCATGATCGCGATGTCCTCGAGGGCCTGATGTGAGGCGCCGTCTTTGCCCACCGTGACGCCGCCGTGGGTCGCCACGATGTTGACGTTGCAGCCCGGCAAGGCGACGGCGTTTCTGATCTGCTCCCAGCAGCGGCCGGTGATGAAGATCGCGAAGCTCGAGGCGAAGACGATCTTCCCCGTCATCGACATCCCGGCGGCGGTGCCGATCAGGTCCTGCTCGCTGATCCCCATGTTGAAGAAGCGCTCGGGGAAGCGCTGGGCGAAGACCGCCGTCTGTGTCGACCCGGAGAGATCGGCGTCGAGCACCACGACGTCTCGGGAGCGCTCGCCGAGGCGCACCAGGGTCTGACCGTACTCTGCCCGCGTCGAGAGGATGCGCGTCATCGCGGACCTCCGACGTCCTCTTCGCCGCAGCGCTCCTCGGCCTCACCGAGCTCGCGCAGCGCCCGCGCCAGCTGCTTGTCGTTGGGCGCCTTGCCGTGCCACTCGACCTTGTCTTCGAACATCTCCACGCCCTTGCCCTTGATCGTATGGGCGACGATCGCCGTGGGGCGCGTGGTCTCGGATCGGGCGGCATCGAGCGCCCCGAGGAGGGCGCCGATGTCGTGGCCGTCGACCTCCAACGCCTGCCAGCCGAAGGCGGCGAACTTGGGCACCACCGGCGCGACGTCCATGATCTCCTCAACGCGGCCGTCGATCTGCAGGTGGTTCCGGTCGACGATCGCGCAGAGGTTCGCCGTCTTGTAGTGCGCGGCGCTCATCGCCGCCTCCCAGACCTGGCCCTCCTGCAGCTCGCCGTCGCCGAGCAGCGCGTAGACCCGCGGCTGCTCGAGGCGCCCTCGCAGGGCCAACGCCATCCCATGAGCGATCGAGAGCCCCTGCCCTAGCGAGCCCGTGGAGGCCTCGATCCCCGGGCAGCGCCGCGAGTCCGGGTGCCCCTGAAGGATACTCTCCAGCTCGCGCAGACGCTCGAGGTCGTAGCGGGTGATATACCCCAGCCGATGCAACACGGCGTAGAGCGCCGGGGCCGCGTGCCCCTTGCTCAGCACGAAGCGATCGCGGCCGGCGAAGTCCGGATCGTAAGGATAGTGGCGCAGCTCGGCGAAGTAGAGGCAGGTCAGGATGTCGAGGCATGAGAGCGAGCTGCCCGTGTGACCTGAGCGGGCGCGGTGGATCATCCGCAGCGTGCTGATCCGCAGCTGCCGCGCGATCTCGCGCAGCTCGTCGACGTCGCGGGTACGCCTGGCCGGCTCTCGGTGCTCCATCTCGCGGGCCTCGCTCAGTCTCGCGCTGGTTCAGCTGCTGAAGGGGTCTTTCAGGTCGGAGGAGTTCTTCATCTCTTCCTTGGCCGACGGTTTGACCGCGGCGGCAGGCTTCGGCTCAGGGCGCCGCCGACGGGGGCGCCTGGTAGACCGACGACGAGGGGTCCTGACCGCGCGTGGCTTCGGCTTCGTCGTGGCGGCGCTCTTCTCTTTGGCCGGCGGCTCTTTGGCCGGCGGCTCTTTGGCCGGCGGCTCTTTGGCCGGCGGCTCTTTGGCTAACGTGTCGGGCGTCGCGCTCCTTTCGGCCTTCTCGCCTCTGGGTGTGACGTCAGCCTTCCGCTTCAGCACCACATGCGTGTCCTCCTCGAGCACCACCGTCTTCACCTTATGACCTTCGAGGTGCAACTCGACCTTCCCATCGCCGAGGTTGCTCGGCGGGACGCGCAGCGGCGTCTTGCCCAACTCCCGCCCGTCGGCGGCGCTGAAGACGGTAGCGCCGCTCGGTCGACTCGTCAGCTTGAAGGTCTTGGCCTCGTCGCCGCCGCGGAGCAGAGAGAACACCGCCACGGCGCCTCCGCCGAGCAGCAGCACCAGCGCGATCAAGATGATGACCGGCGCCTTCGAGCCTGGGACCGTCTCGTCACCACGGGTGTAGGGGTTGTCGACCCCCGCGGCCTCGACCACCCTACCCTTGAAGAAAGGGTGAGTCCCGGGCCGGCGATCACGCCCTTGATGAGACCAATCGCCGGTCTGTGGGCGCCCCATGCGCGTGGCCTTTTCGACCACCATCTGCTGCTGGGCCGAGAGCGACGCGCGATCCTCGGCGATCACAGGCTCGGGGTGCACCTCGTCGGGAAGCGGCGGCGACGCTGTCGTCATCTCGGGCGACTCGTAGGCCATCGGCGCCTGAGAGTCGTGGCTCGGGACGAGAGCGGGCCTGCCCCCTTCCGAGACGGCGTCACCTGGAGGCGCGGGAGCCTGGGGCGTGGGGCTCTGGGACGTGGGGCTCCGCGTGGGCGGCACCACAGCGGGTGTGGGCGTGCTGGGGGTAGCGAGCGGTTTGGCCATGCCGCCGATCGGCGCCGCGCCGCTGTCGATCATCGTCAGCTTGCGCCCCGGCGAGGAGGGCGCCGTGGCCAGACCAAAGGCGAGCTGTGCCCCTCGCCTTTGGCTCGGCTGCGGCCGCACCAACGAGCTGCGCGGCGGCTGGGCTGAATCAGGCGGCGGTGCCGAGCTCGCTGTGGTCGAGGTTGGAGCGCGCCGCGCCATCAGGGGATCGAACCTGGGTGCTGCGGCCGGTGAGCTGCCAGCCAGCGGCCCGCCTTCAAGGTCGACGATCGTATGCTTCGACGAATCGGCCGGCTCGACGCATGGTGCCGCTGGCGTCGCCACCGGCGCCGACTCGTCGGTGATCATCGTCGGCCGCTTCGACTCGTGGTCTGGCTCGGAGGACGAGCCGACGCCCAGCTCCATCGCGTAGCCTCCAGATGCGAGGTTGCCGCCTCCTTCTACCTGCTCTGGTCGCAGCTCGACGGCCGCCCCATCGCGGACACGCAGGGCCGGCTGCTGCGCTGGCAAGGAGCGCGGATCGGTGCCGCGCTTCTCGCGCTCGCCCGAGAGCGGCAGGGAAGGCCCGGTCACTCGAGCGCGCCGGGCGCTGACGGTCATCGGGCCGCCAACGGAAGCGCTGGCGCTGGCCGGCGCCGTCCCCGCCGCGATCGGCGCGGCCATCGGCCCCTGACCAAACACGATCGTCTTTCGCTCCGACGCTCCGCCGCTCACGCTCGGCGGCAGGTCGGAGGCGGTCAGCCTGGGCTCGATCGCGCCAGCGGCAGACGTCGACGGCAGCTTGGCGTCGCGCGGCTCCTCTCCCGTGCGCATGCTGCCGAGCTCCTGGTCTTCCTCACTGGCAGTGGCCATCAGGTAGTCGAGCAGGCTCTGGCCGGCCGCTTGCGCCTCGATCCAGAGCCCGAACTCGTCGGCGAAGAGCTGCTGCAGAAAATCGGCGGTCGCGAGGTCGCTGAGCATCAGCTGATCGCGCATCGCATAGCGCTCGAGGTCGCTCTGCAGCTCTCGAGCCGTGGCATAGCGATCGTCGGGCTCGAAGGCCAGCGCCTTGAGCACCACCCGCTCGAGCTCTGGCGGATAGCCGGGCAGGAGCTTTGAGGGCGGGCGCACGGCGCCCTTGCTGATCGCGTCGTAGACCTGGAAGTCCTGCTTGCCCTCGAAAAGATGGCAGCCGACGGTGGACTCCCAGAGCGAGACCCCGAGGGTGAAGATATCCGTGCGCCGGTCGATCGGATTGCCCAGCAGCTGCTCCGGCGAGAGGTAGCGCACTTTCCCCTTGATCGTCCCCGGCTGCGTCAAGCTGACTCGGTTGGCGGCCTTGGCGATGCCGAAGTCGAGGAGCTTCACCTGGCCCTCGTAGGTGACCATGATGTTGCTGGGGCTGACGTCGCGATGGATGGTGTTCAGCGGCTGCCCGTCGATGTCCCGCGCCTCATGAGCGTGGTGAAGGCCGGCGCAGATGCGGGTGCCGATGTGGACAGCGATCTGAGGCGGAATCCCGCGGCGACCTTGGCTACGCAGCTGCCGCACGATGGCGCGCACGTCCTTGCCATGGAGGTGCTCCATCGCCAGGTATTGCCGTCCGCCGGCCTCGCCGACATCGACCACCTGGCCGATGCTCGGGTGGCAGAGCGTCGCCGCGATGCGGACCTCGTCTTGGAACATCTTGGCGAAGGCGTCGTCCCGAGCGTAGCGGTTGGCGATCACCTTCAGCACCACCATCTGCTGCACGCCGCAGGCATCTGACGAACGCGCGAGATACAGCTCGGCCATCCCGCCACGGGCGAGGCGTCGAAGCAAGGTGTACTTACCGAAGGGGATGGGTTCCACGACGCCGACCGGTTCTCCGTGAGTGGGGGGATTATACCCGATTCAACCTCAGCCGCAGCACCGCACCCTACGAGGGGGTGCACGTCAGGCCGTCTGCCCCCTTCGCGAGCGGGAAGAGGCCTGGGATCTCATCGAGAGCCGCGATCGTGATCGGCCGGGTTTCACGCGGCCGACCGACGGGATCGAGCAGGGCGAAGGCCATCCCCGCGCCGCGGGCGGCCGCCCCATCGACTCGATCGAGGTCGCCAACGTAGAGACAGCGTCCCGGGGGGATCTGCAGCGCCCGCGCCGCGCGCAGCAGCAGCTCCGGATTGGGCTTCGAGACGCCCTCGACGCCGCTGTCGAGCCGCACCTCGAAGAGGTCGATCAGGCCCGTGGTCTCGAGCTGACCCTCGAGGGAGCCATCGTTGTTCGACGCCACCGCGAGCTCGTAGCCCAGCTCGCGCAGCGCCAGGAGCTGCTCGCGACGCCCGGGCATCGCCCAATACCAGAGCGCGCCCTCGCCAGGATACTGCTCGACGCTGAGCTCGGCGATCGTCGGCCCGACGCGCTCGATCTCCTCGGCTGGCAGCGCCTCGCCAAGGAGGTAGCGCAGCATCCAGGTCCGCGTCTCGACGTTGATCAGCGCGATCCCTCGGCGGTCGAAGCCCTCCCGATCAGCCTGCGCGATCATCCGGTAGTAGTCGAGGTGCAGCGCGTCTCGCCCTCGCTCGACGCCGAGCTCGGCCAGCCGCGCCGAGATCCAGTCGAGGTTGGGGTGGATCAGCACGCCCCCGGCGTCGAAGATGATCGCGCTTATGGGCTGAGGGGGCTCCTCAATGGGTCTGGTCAAGCCCCACCTCCTCGACGGTCGCCAGCACGTGCTTGACCTCCAGCAGCCGCAGCGAGTCATCCCAGGGGACGCGGATGCCCTGCTCTTTGGAGAAGAGGATCTTCGCGCCACAGGGGATCCCCGAGACGTTGGTGCCGAGGCTCACATCCTCGGGCTCGTCTTCCGGCCGCGCTCGAGCGACCTCGATGATCTCGCCAAAGAGCGCCTCGTTCATCTTCTCGCGAGCGCCGTCGGGCAAGTAGAGGCCCGACTCATGCACCTGGTCTTGCTTGATCACGCGCACCAGCACGCGCATCCCAAGGGGCTGAATATGGCGGGTCACACGGGCGGGCCTCAGCGTTGTGTCTTCGAGATCGTCGGCGTCAGCCAAGGGAAACCTCCAGGAGATTCAAGGATGTGAGAGTCAAGAGCACCATCATGAATACGGGACTGAGCCGGGTGCTGAGCTGGCGAGCCGAACTCGTCGCCGACGAAACGAGCCAAAGGGGTGGTCTGGCGAGCTCTCAGACGGTGAAAGCGGCCGGCTGTGTTGTTCCCGACGACGGGAGGTATGTGTGGCGATGCTCTCAAGGACGCAAACAGTGGGCGAACGAGTGGGCGGTTACTCTTCGCGGAACGTGAACGTGATGTCGCCGATCTCGAAGCTGTCGCCGTTCGAGAGGCGAACAGGGCCCGTGGCATGCGTCCCTTGCACCTTCACCGCCAGCCGGCTGCGGGTGGGCTCGAGCCAATACCCATCTTCTTTCAGCATCACGTGCCCAGACGAGCCCTCGAGCTGCACCGGGCCGAGCTGCAGCTCGTAGGTTAGCGGGGTGTCGTGGTTCAGGACACGCTCGAAGCGGCGCTCTCCCTGCTGAAAAAGCAGCTTGAAGACCGGCTCTCGCGGCGCGGCGGCACCTTCATCGCCCGGAGCGACGAAGCGCAGGTGGCAGCCACCGATGCGGATCTGGTCGCCAGAGCGCAGCACCTGGGGCGCGTCCAAGCGCTGCTCATTGAGGTAGGTCCCATTGGAGCTGCCGAGGTCCTCGATGATGTAGTTGCCGTCGCGCTGCGCGACACGGGCGTGTTGCCGCGAGACGCGGGCGTCGGCGATCGCCAGCTGACCCGCGCGGCCGAGGGTCACCCCCTCGCCGATGGTGTGGGTCTCCTCGCCCTCTTCGGTGACGACGATCAGCTGCGCCTCGAAGGCAGCCGAGAAGATTAGGCTGTTGTGATCTTGGAGCTCCTCGCTGATCAGGTCGGCGTCGCCGAGCTTCTCGGCGCCCTGCTTTTTCGCGTGCCGGCCCTTCTGTCCCAAGACCTCGTCGACGAGCGCGGCGAGGTTCGAGCCGCTGTAGTCGGGGGCGTAGGTCGAGAGGAACTTCGTCAGCTCCACCTGAAACTGGTGAGCGCTCTGAAAGCGCTCCTTGGTGTTGGGGTGCAGCGCCTTGAGCACGAGCTGGTCGAGGGCGGGGGGGATCTCCGGACGAACAGAGGAGGGCGGCGAGATGTCGGCCTTGCGCACAGCGGCGACCAGCTCACCCATGTTGTCGGCTGAGTAGACCATCTGGCTGGTCAGGCTCTCCCAGACGACCACCCCGACGCTGAAGATGTCAGTGCGGCGATCGGCCTTCTGGCCCATCACCTGCTCGGGCGCCATGTAGTTGACTTTGCCTTTGATCACCCCGGCCTGGGTCTTGCTGCTCATCCCCGCGGCCTTGGCGATGCCAAAGTCGACGACCTTAATCTCGCCGGCGCGGGAGACGAGGATGTTCTGCGGGCTGATGTCGCGATGAACGATGTTCAGTGGCTTGCCGTTGGCGTCTTTACGCGTGTGGGCGTAATGCAGGCCGCTGCAGATCTGACGACCGATGTAGGCCACCGCCTCGATCGGCAGCCGCCGCCCCATGTTGTGGAGGCCGTTGACCAGCTCGAGCACGTCGAGGCCGTCGACGAACTCCATCGCGATGTAGTAGATGCCGTTGCATTGCCCCAGATCGAAGACCTGGGCGATGTTGACGTGCGAGAGGCCGACCGTGATCTTGGCCTCGTCGATCAGCATCTGGATGAAGCGCTGCTCGTTGGCGTACTCGGGGTTGATGACCTTGAGCGCCAGGTGCTTCTCGAAGCCCGCTAGCCCCTTCGTCTTCGCCTGGTAGATCTGCGCCATGCCGCCGCCGCCGATATGGCGGACGATGTGGTAGTTGCCGAACTCGGAGCCGACGGGCAGCGTTGACATTGGCACGCATCATCGCACCTTCAATTAGCTGATCTCAAGCTGGAATCAGCCTCTTCGGGCCCACCCCCGGAGACCTCTTTGGCGCCGTTGCCCAGCCCCTTTGCGCACGCTATAGGGTCGCACCACCAGACAGCCGAGGCATGGACACCTGATGAATCGCTGGCTACGGGGGCTCAACCCCGAGCAAAAGAAGGCCGTCGAGACGACCGAGGGGCCGCTGCTGGTCCTCGCCGGCGCGGGCAGCGGCAAGACCCGGGTGATCACGCATCGTATCGCCTACCTACTCGACCGTGGCGTGGCGCCACAGACGATCTTGGGGGTGACCTTCACCAACAAGGCCGCCGAGGAGATGCGCGAGCGGCTCTGCGGGATGGTCGGCCCGGACGCGGCGGGCACGATCACCCTCTCGACCTTCCACTCGCTGGGCCTGATGATGCTCCGCCAGCAGGGCGGCGGCCGCAGCGGGCGCTTTTCGATCTTCGACACCGGCGATCAGCTCGGCGTGCTGCGCGATCTGCTGCGACGCACGCGCCACGAGCGCGCCTACGATCTCGGCTCGCTGCTCTCACGCATCAGCGCCTGGAAGAACGACTTCCTCCGAGATGACCAGCTCGGAGACAGCCAAGACCCCTACGACCAGGCCGCGGCGATCCTCTACCCCGCCTACCGCGAGCAGCTCGCCGCCTACGCGGCCGTCGACTTCGACGATCTGGTCTGCGAGCCGGCGCGGCGCCTCTCGGAAGACCCGGCCTTCCGCGAACGCTGGCAGGGGCGCTACCGCTACCTGCTGGTCGACGAGTACCAGGACACCAACGGCGCCCAGCTGCGCTTGCTGCGCGGCCTGGCCGGCGCCAGCGAAGACGGGCCACCTAACATCTGCGTCGTCGGCGACGACGATCAGGCGATCTACGGCTGGCGCGGCGCCGACGTGCGCCACATCCTGCGCTTCGCCAAGGACTTCCCCGGCGCCGAGGTGATCTACCTGCAGCGCAACTACCGCTCCGTCGGCCACGTGCTCGATCTGGCCAACCAGGTGATCGTCCAAAACCCCAACCGCCACGACAAGCGCCTGGTCGCGACGCGGGAGCAAGGCGAGAAGGTGCGCCTGCTCATCTCCCCCGACGGCGACGCCGAGGCGGCCTGGGTCGCCGCGGCGGTGAAGAAGGCGATCCAGCGCGGGCGCCGCCCCGGCGACATCGCCGTACTCTACCGCTCGAACCTCCTCGCCAAGCCGATCGAGGGCGAGCTCCGACCCCACGGCGTGCCCTACCGGGTGCTCGGGGGGCAGGCCTTCTACGAGCGCAAAGAGGTCAAAGACCTGCTGGCCTATATGCGCCTCTGCGCCTTCCCGAGAGACGAGCTGGCGCTGCGCCGCGTGATCAACACCCCGCCACGGGGTATCGGCGCGCGGACGGTGGCCAAGCTGACGGCCTTCGCCGCGGCGAAGACGATCTCCTTCGCCCGGGCGCTGGAGCTCGGCGAGCAGGCGCTGACCGACGACGAGCGCGCCGCGCGCGCCGTGGCGGGCTTCGTCGCGCTGATCAAGCGCTCCCGCGCCCGCATGGCCAAGGGCACCCGCGCGCAGCTGGTCGACGGGCTGCGCGCGCTGATCGGCGAGATCAACCTCGAAGACGACCTGCGCAAGGCCGCCACCAACGAGGGGGCGTTTTCCAAGCGCTGGGCCGCCGTCGAAGCCTTCGTGCGCAGCTTCGAGGTCTACCTCGAGCGCGCGCCGGGGGCGGGGCTGCACGAGTTCCTCGCCCGCGTCGCGTTGAGCAGCTCCGACGACAACCAAGGAGAGACCGACCAGGACGGCAGCGCCGTGACCTTGTCGACGCTCCATGGCTCCAAGGGTCTCGAGTGGCCGCTGGTGTTTCTGGTCGGCCTCGAGGAGGGCTTTTTGCCCCACGACCGCACGGTCAACCCGCAGGAAAACGACCACGTCTCTGGCGACCTCGCCGAAGAGCGGCGCCTGCTCTACGTCGGGATCACGCGGGCGAGAGACGAGCTCGTGCTGACCCGCTGCGCCGCGCGGATCCTCCGCGGCAAGCCCCAGCCGCGGACCCCCTCGCGCTTCTTGGATGGCATCGACGAGTCGACCTTCCAGCTCGAAGACCTCTCGGCCCCGCCGGAGCCTGAGGAGGTCAAGGAGATGATGGCCAACCTCCGCGCGATGCTCAGCGACCCGTAGCCTCGCGATCTCAGCCCGCGCCGAGCCCTTGCAGGTCTCCGCTCGACACCACGGCGCTAGCCTGGCGTACGGCGGCTCGGGAGCTTCCCCACACCTTCGGGGCCGAGCCGGGCGCTGCGCTGCGCTGCCGAGCCGGTTTCGTCGCCGAAGAGACGACCCATACGGGCGGTAGGCCGAGCTCTCTGAGGCCTAGAGCGCTGATCCGCTTACCGGACCGAGCTGCGGCGAAGGATGCGAAAAAACGGCGTAGGAGCGAGAAGGGCGCCTGCTGGTAGCAAGCAACCGACGAGCGACAACCGCTGTGATGTCGCAGACCAGCGCGGCGACGGGAGGTAAGTTGCAAGGTCGCGGTGGGGCGACAATTCGACGTGGTCCGTGGACCCGGCAAGACGCTGCACCTCGTCAGTACGCGCTACTACCAGCTCGATGACAAAGGGGCGGTGCTCGTCGACGAGGCCGTCGGCGACGAGCAATCGGGCGCGCTCTTCTTCCCGCCGGCGATCGCCGTCGGAGACGACGCCACCGTGCATCTGATCACGCGCCACGCGGGCAACTTCGAGAGCGGCTTCGCGCTGCGGTACCGCCGACGCAGCGCCGCCGGGACCTGGGATCGAGACTACCCCGTAACCAGCCCGGTCAAGCGCAACTACGTCGTCGGTGCGGCTTGGCTCAAAGGCGGGCAGGTCGTGCTGATGAGCTCCCAGGGCGGCAGCAACGTCTGGGGAGACCTCCATCTCTGGCAGGCAGGTGCGAGCGCGGCCAGCAAGCTCGGGACGATCAGCGGGATCTGGCGCGCCGACTGCGACGCGCGACTCCGCGGCGGCGGCGCTATACTCCGGCTCAGCTCTGGCAAGCCCGATCCCGGCGGCACGGGCGCCTACCTGCTATGGGGCGCGGCAGGCCCTCAGGTCGTCACCAACCTGCGAGCGAACAGCCACCTCCACAAGGGGACGGGTCGCTCCGGCTTCGCCGATCTCTACGTCGACGCCAAGGGCACAACCCACTTCAGCTACGGCGCCGAGCAGGCCGTGCTCTACAACCAATACGACGCCAGCGGCGCCAAGCGCTTCAGCAACGACAAGGAGCTGTTTTCCAACCTCGGCAGCTGGCACCTGAAGACCGGGCTCTCCGCGGTGGCGGCGAGCGATGACGGCAAGCACGTCGTGGTGGTCGCGCTCCGCACCGACGGCAGCAAGGCCGCTGGCGACTGCGATCTGCTCGTGGCGCGCTCGAGCGACGGCGGCCAGACCTTTGGCGCGCCCCTCGACCTGAAAAAGAAGACCCACGGCGGCGAGGGCCGGCTGCGGCCCAAGCTCGTCGCGATCGGCAGCACGTTCTATCTGTTCTACTACGACAAGGCGCTCTCGGCGCCGAGCTTGGCCACCCTCACGCTCCCTGTCGACGCCGACGGCGACGGCCACGACGCCAGCGCGGACTGCGACGACACCGATCCGAAGGTGCACCCCGGCGCCGAGGAGCGCTGCAACGGCGTCGACGACGACTGCGACGGCCAGACCGACGAGGGCTGCGCCAAAGACGCGGGGACGCCCGACGCCTCGGCGACGTCCGACGGCTCGTCGCCTCGTGACGCCGCCACCAGAGATGGCAGCGCAGCAGACGCCACCTCGGCCGACGTTGGGGCCGCGCCTCAACACAGTATCAGCGGAGGCTGCGGCTGCCAGACCGCTTCGACGCGCGGAGCGCCCCTCCCGCTGCTGATCCTGCTCGCGTGGTTGGCGCTCCGAGCTAGCAGCCTGTTGCTCTAGCCTAGGACGCGTCTTCGATCGTGATCGCCAGCTCCTTGCGGAGCTTGAAGTAGGCGTCGCTGCAGGCGAAGCGGACGAGCTGCTCGGCCCGCTCGCGGCTGGAGATCCCCGCGCCGGAGGGCTCGGCGGCCATCACCTTGGCGGCGACCGAGAGGTCGTTGCAGAGCAAGAGCCCCACTCGATCGGTGGTGAACTCGACCGCGTTCCACCAGGTCGAGAGGTCGACCCGCTCGGGTCGCTCGACCCGCTGCAGCAACGTGCCGAGCTGCTCGATCTGCGGGTAAGCCAGCTGCTTGCGCAGCTGACCGACGCTCTTGTTGATCGCCTTCTCCTCGCCGAGGGGCAGCGGCGTCTTGGGGTTGACCAGCAGGCAGGCCGACAAGAGCGCGCCCTGAAGCTGCGCCCGCGCCGGCAGCGCCAGGCGCAAAAAGAGGTCCGGCCGCAGGAACGCCAGCTGCTTGCCGACCATGAAGGCCAGCTCTTTTTCCGGTCGCTCCTCTGACAAGATATGTCCACCGGCCACCAACGAGGTCGCCTCGCTGGTATGCGCGAGCTGAAGGCTCGCCTGCCGGCTCGGGTCCAAAAAGAGGTCGAAGGCCGGGGCGTGGAGCACGCCCTGGATGTAGATGAAGAGCCGGCAGAAGGGGTGCTCCTTCTGGGCGTGGAAGTCGTAGACGTCTTTGCGCTTGAGGCCGAAGTGGCCGTGGGGTCGGGCGGTCATCGCCGCGATCGGCGTGGCCATGATCGCGAACACGGCGCTGAGGTAGGGGTCTTGATCCGGGTGGTAGAGCAGCCGCGGCCAGCTGTCGTCGGTCAGCCTCGACCGCGCGATGGGGATCGAGCGGCGGCGGTAGCGGCGATGGAAGGCCCGCGCCTCTGCGTCTGCCTGCTCTAGGAAGCTCAGCACGGCGCTGAGCCCCCAGGCGCGATCGTAGCGCCCGCCGTCCATGTAGAGCTTGCCCAGGATCCGATACAGCTCGATGTCCCGCGGCTCCTCCTCAAGGAGCTGCTGATAGATCGCGATCGCCTTGTCGATGTAGTTCCCTTCGCTGGTCAGGTAGAGCTCGGCGAGGATCCGCTGGCGCTGGCGGTTCTTCGGATCGAGCTTGTCGGCGACCTCGAAGGCGGCGATGGCGCCCTCGAAGTCGCGGCGACGGCTTCGCATCACCTCGCCGAGGTTATGCCAGAGCATCACCTTCAGCTCGACCTTGCCGTCTGGAGGCAGCCGCTTGATCATCTTGCCGTAGTTCTGCTCGAGCTGCTTCCAATCCTTCAGGCGGGTACAGATCGCGTCGATCGCCGAGAACGCCTTCAGCTCGTCGGGGGCCGCGTCGAGGGCACGGTTGTAGTAGCGCAGCGCCTCATCGGGGCGATTGAGCTGCTTATCACAGAGCGACGCCGCCACGCCGAAGTACTTGGCCTTCACCGCAGCCTCTTGCTCGTTCGCCGCGAGGTGCTCGCAGACCTCGACCGTCCGATCCCATTGCTTGGTGTCCGAGTAGAGATCGAGCAGCCGGTGCAGGAGCACGCGGTCTTTGGCCTGCACCAGCTCGAGGGCGCGGCGGTAGGAGAGCTCGGCCTGCCGCGCGTCGCGCAGCTTATCGCGATAGATGTCACCGATCTCGAGCAGCAGCTGCTTAGCCTGCTGTGGCTCAGCGCCCGCGAGAAGCGCCTGCTTGCTCGCCAGCGCCCCATGCCAATCGCTGCCGGCGACCTGCAATGACGAGAGGCGCGCCAGCACCTCTCCGTCGTTGGGCGCCGCCTGCAGCGCCCGCTCGAAGCAGCTCCGCGCTTGCCCCGTGTTGCCCAGGGCCAGCGCCGAGGTGCCCTGACGCAAGAGCACCGTGCGTTGCGTGTCTGGATCGAGCTCGGCGACCCGCGCGCCGAGGCGGGTGTAGCAGTCGTAGGCCTGACGGTGATCGTCGCCCTCAAAGCAGAGCTCGGCGAGGCCGAGCAAGGACTGGACGTGGCTGCCGTCGAGCTCCACGGCCTTGCGGTAGGCTCGCAGGGCGCGCTCGCGATCGCCGACCGCCACCGCCACCGCGCCGAGCTTATGGTTCAGCTCGACCTGCCGTGGCGTGTCATCGCGGCCCGTCTTGCGCAGCAGCACCTCGAGCACGGGGGCGAGCCGGTCGAAGGCGCCATCGACGTAGTAGATCTCGGAGAGCACCTCCGCGGCCTGCTGATGGTCTGGATCGATCTCGAGGCAGCGCGAGAGCAGCTCGGTAGCTCCGCGCCGATCCTCGAGCTGCTCGAGGCTCGTCAGCCCGGCCTCGTAGAGGTAGCGGGCCTTCGCGGCGGGAGACGAGCTGGCCGCCTCCGCAGCGCACATCATCCGCACTGCCTTGCCCCAATCAGCGCGATCCCGGTAGATCTCGGTCAGCTCGGCGATCGACGCGCCGTGGGCCGGATCGAGCTCGAGCGCCCGCTGATACTGCTCCTCCGCGGCGTAGACATCACCGAAGGCCTCGGCCATCAGTTTGCCCTGGCGAAACGTCAGCTCGACCCGCTCCGGACCCCGCGCGCGATGTGAGGCGTCGCGCAGCAGGTCGAGCAACGACGTGGCGTCGCCGGTATGCCGGTAGTGCTGCTCGTGGTAGCGCAGCAGCGCCCGCAGGGCCTGGGCGTCGTCGGGGGAGAGCTCCCGCACGCGCTCGTAGCTGGCCACGGCGCTGGCGGGGTCCTCTAAGGGCCCCTCGTAGAGCTCGGCGACCTGCCGCAGGAGCTCGATCCGAGGCTCTGGCGCGGCCACGCGAGCGTGGAGCTCGAGGACGCGACCGAGGTCGTCGTAGCGCTCGTGCTGGCGGTAAATCGCCGCCAGCCGGCGATAGGCCGAGTCTCGACGGCGATCGAGGGCGATCAGCTGATGCAGACACTCGGCGGCTCGCTGCGGGACGTCCTGCCGCAGATAGAGCGCGGCGAGGCGGTCGAGGATGTCTGCGCGCGCGTCGTCGCTGCTCGCGGCGGCCAGGCGCTCCTCGAGCTCCTCGATGGGATCTCGCGGCGGCGGTGGAGCGGGGGGCGCGACGCTCGGCGCCGAGGACACGGGGGCGAGCGGCGCCTGAGCCTCGGCCTGCTGAGCCAGCATCGCCGTGACCTGCTGCACCCGCGGATGCGCCGGCGCCAGCGAGAGCGCCGCGTCGAGGACCACCTCGGCCTTGTCGCGCTCACCGGTCTGGGCGTAGATCTCGGCGACCCGCACGAGGAGCTCCGCCTTCTCATCTGCGTCCTCAACGTGGTCCTGCCTATCGAGCAGCAGCTCGGCGAGCTTGTCTCCCTCCCAGCTGTGCTGGTAGAGCCTGTCGAGCGCGACGAAGGCCTCGTCGTCGCCAGGGACGAGCGAGAGGAGGCGCTCGTAGGCCGCGATCGCCTCCTCCCGATCGACCAGGCATTGATCGTAGATCCGACCCAGCTCGCGCAAGAGCTCGGGCTCGCGCCGCGTGTTGCGCACGAGCTTCTGCTGCTCGAGCAGCACATCGACGCGCTCCCGCCAGTAGGGCTCCTCATCGAAGCTCTCCTCGCCGACAGCGTCGTCGGCGCTCGTGGCCTGGACCGAGCTCGGCCGCTCGTCGAGGGGCGAGCTCTCGACGAGGTCTTCGAGCAGGAGCTCGTCGGTCGCCACGGCGAAGGGGGTGGCGTCGGCGTTGGCGGCGAGCTCTCGAGCGAGCTGCGAGGTCGGCGTCGGCTCGTAGCGCCGCTCGTAGGGCTGAGGAGCCTGCGGTGCAGAGGGATCGTCGAGCCCCGCGGCCAGCATCACGTCCTGGCTCCCGACCTCGAAGATGCCTTCTTCGTCGTCTCCCAGCTCGGCGGCGGCGGCTCGCGCCTTGGCCTGCGTGACGAGCACCGCCTCGTCGACGCGATCGTCATCGCCGACCTCGAGATCGTCCGTCCCGTCGACGTGCTGCCGCGGTTGGGGCGGCTCGGCGGGCCTATCGTAGACACCCTCGGAGGCGTCGGGCGGCTGATCGACGATGTTGGCGTAGCTGAGGTGATCAGGCAGATCGTAGATCCCGTCGTCGGATCGCTCCTCCGCGGCGGGCAGCGGAGCTGGAGGCCACTGACGGTAGGCGGCGCGAGCCTGGGCGGCCTGCTCGGCCGAGACCTCATGCTCGGTCGGCTCGTCGACCTCGGGCGCGCCTTCCCGCCATGGATCGTCGTGGGCTGGCGCCTCGTAGGCTGGCCCGCGAGAGGCCTGTTCGGTTACCCCGTAGTTGGCTTGCTCTGGATCGGCACCCCAGGGTGGAGGCTCTGGCTGCGAGTCGGCGGGCTCGTGATCGGCGCCGGGCTCGCCGCCGACGTGCGTGTCTTCGTCGACGAGCACCGGTTCACCGGGCTCTGGCACACGGGCACGCGCGGTGCCATCGCTAGCACCTTCAGAGCTCTCGTCAGCGGTGACCGTCTCGGCGGAGATCCAGCCATCCTCACGCTTGCCGCTCATCGCCACCATTGTAAGAAAGAACCGCGGTTTGTCGTAAGTTTTTGAGGTGATGAGCGGTCAGGCCTCTTCGGCCGCGGCCTGCTCGCGCTCGAGCTCCTGCTGGCGAAACTCCCAGCGCCCGTAGAGCTCGTCGATCGTCTGTCGGTTGGCCTCGAAACGATCGAGCACCTCGCGAAAGCGCCTCTTGTCCTCGTAGAGCGCTGGATCGGCCATCATCGGCTCGAGCTCCCGCTGCTCGCCCTCGAGCTCGGCGATCCGCCCCTCGAGCTTGCCGATCTCGTCGCGCAGCTTCTTGGTGCGCCGTGAGAGCTCGTTGCGTCGCTGGGCCTCGCGACGCTTCTGCTCCTTGAGCTCTTTTTTGCGCTTGCCCGAGCTGCGCTCCTGAGCCCCCCCTTTGTCTCCCGGGGGTCTGTCTCCCCTGCGTCGCTGGGTGGTCGAGCGCGGCCTGGGCTCGTCGCGCTTCTTTGGCGTCTTCTGCGCCGCGGCCTTCTCTTTGGCCTCGGCCTGATGCTGCCGCCAACGCGCCTGGTGCTCATGATACTCGCGCAGGTTGCCCGGGTATTCGATCACCTTGCCGCCAGAGATGTCCCAGATCTTCGTCGCCAGCCGGTTGACGAAGGCGCTGTTGTGGGAGACGAAGACCAGCGTCCCGCCGTAGTCGGCCAGCGCCTCGGCGAGGGCCTCCGACGACGCCAGGTCGAGGTGGTTGGTCGGCTCGTCCATCAGCAGCAGGTTGCCGGGGTCGACCAGCAGCCGCGCCAGCAACACGCGGGCGCGCTCGCCACCGGAGAGCACACCGACGGCCTTGTCGACGTCGTCACCGGAGAAGAGGAACGCGCCGCAGACGCTGCGCACGAAGGTCTCGGAGGCCGTCGGCACCATCCGCCGCACCTCGTCGAGCACCGTGTTGCGTGGGTGGAGCAGCTCCGTATGATGCTGCGAGTAGTAGCCCAGCTGCACGTTGGCGCCGTAGCGCACCTCCCCGGCGTCCGGGTCGAGTTCCTTGGCCATCAGCTTCAAGAGCGTGGTCTTACCTGCGCCGTTGACGCCGATGATCGCCACCCGATCGCCGGCGTAGACGCCGTTTTTCACCTTGTCGTAGAGCTTCAGCTCGCCGAAGGCTTTGCTGATGCCCTCGAGGATCAGCACGTCCTTGCCAGTACGAGCGACCTCCGGGAAAGAGAAGCTCAGCGTCCGCCGCGCCGCCGCTGGGCGGTTTTGCGCCATCTCGTCTTGCAGGCGCTTGACCCGACGGGCGCGGCTCTGAGCCTGCCGCGCCTTGGTCGCTTTGGCCTTGAAGCGCTCAACGAAGCGCTCGAGCTCCTTCAGCTCCCGCTCCTGGTTGCGCTGGTTGGCCTCACGCACCGTCGACTCGGCCTCGCGCTGCTCGAGGTAGGCGTCGTAGTTGCCCTTGTAAGAGCGCAGACCCTCCGGCTCGAGAGAGATCACCCGCTGGGCGTGACGGTTGAGAAACTCGCGATCGTGGGAGATCAACACGATCGCGTTCCGATAGTCGGCGAGGAAAGAGTCGAGCCACTGCACCGACGGCACGTCGAGGTGGTTGGTTGGCTCGTCCAAGAGCAGCACGTCGGGCTGCTGAAAGAGCAACCCCGCCAGCGCGGCGCGCATCTTCCAGCCACCGGAGAGCTCGGCCGTGGGGCGCTCGAGCTCGCGCTCGCCGAAGCCCAGGCCCAAGATGATGCGGATCGCCTGGCGCTCGCTGTAGTGCGTCTCGAAGTGCTCGAGGCGCTCCGATTGCTCGGCGAGCTGGGTCGCCAGCGCCATCTGCTCGTCGGGGTCGTCGCTCTCGGTGAGGGCCGTCTCGGTGTCGGCGATGCGCTCTTCGATGTCTCCGCGTCCGGGCACCGTCGCGAGCACCGAGCGGAGGATCGTCTCGCCCGCCAGCTCGAGCACGTCCTGCGGCAGATAGCCCACGCGCAGGCCACGCGCCCGCACCAGCTCGCCGCCGTCGAGCTGCTGGCTGCCCAAGAGCACCTTCAGCAGGGTCGACTTCCCCGAGCCGTTGGGGCCGATCAGGCCGATCTTCTCCCCTTCACCGATACGCAGGCTCGCCTCGTCGAGGATCCGCTGGCCCCCGAAGGCCAGCGTCGCGCTGGAGATGACCATCAAACTCATCGCGGGTGTTATAGCGGCTGGTCGACGACCTCGCCACCAAACCCAAAGATCGTCCACGCTTGGGTGTCCAAGGCCCGCCAAAGGTGTGAAATGAGGTGCACAAGGGGGCGCGGGCGGCGTTGAGCGGTTTTACAAACCGGCGACGTATGACTAGCATAGGGGGCCCCGCAGCGGGGCCGACCGAGGGTGGACCATGGAAGGGCAGAACGCCTCGATGATCGGGCAGATCATCGGAGGTCGCTATCGTTTGACGAAGCTGCTCGGCGAAGGCGGCATGGGCGCCGTCTACGCCGCCGAGCACATCAACATCACCAAGACCGTCGCGGTCAAGTTGCTCCATCCGGAGATCAGCTCGAACCAGGAGGCGGTCACCCGGTTCAAGCAGGAGGCCCAGTCCGCCTCTAGCATCGGGCATCCGAACATCATCGGCATCGACGACTTCTTCACGATGGAAGACGGTCGCGTCTGCCTGATCATGGAGTTTCTCAAGGGAGAGAGCCTCAATGATCGGATGGTCGTGCCGGGGGGCCTCGCGCCGGATCAGGCGATCGACCTGATGGTGCAGGTCTGCGAAGGCCTCGAGGCCGCCCACGACAAGGGCATCATCCATCGCGACATGAAGCCGGAGAACGTCTTCATCGCCACGGTCCACGGCCGCGAGATCGTCAAGATCCTCGACTTCGGCATCGCCAAGGTCACCGGCAACGAGGACAACAACCTGACCAAGACGGGCACGGTCTTTGGCACCCCGCACTACATGTCGCCCGAGCAGGCGCTGGGCCATAAGGTTGACGTCCGGGCCGACGTGTACAGCGTCGGCGTGATGCTCTTCGAGATCTTCACCGGACAGGTCCCCTTCCAGGCCGAGTCCTTCATGGGCGTGCTGTCGCAGCACATCACCAAGCCGACGCCCGCGCCGAGCTCGTTTACGCCTGGGCGGCCCGTCCCGCCGATGATGGACGACATCATCCTCACGGCGATGGCCAAGGAGGTCGACAAGCGCTTCGCCTCGATGGGCGCGCTGAAGGGCGCGCTGATGGCCTTCCGTGACGCGATGCACGCGCCCGACGGCCCCAAGGTCGTCACCGGCAAGGTCGAGGCGGCCGCGGTGGCGGCGGCGGGTGTCGCGGCGGCACCCG
>PDWJ01000869.1_pt1 | contig 41931 bp, 31 predicted proteins | sample 1430881 | NCBI WGS metagenome assembly PDWJ01 (sample SAMN01162460, study PRJNA174530) | Oral metagenome, whole genome shotgun sequencing project. | biome: Marine environment; feature: Marine mammal; material: Swab sample of the gingival sulcus; isolation source: swab sample of gingival sulcus...
TGCAGTTGGTCCAACTGTTACGCCACCATCATCATACGATACATTGTAATTTGTACTGGCATTTAAACCACTAATGGTAAGCGATCCATCTGTACCGCCACAAGCTGTAGGGTCGGTACCAGTGACTGAGTAAGTCGGGTTTGGATTAACCGTTACGGTGGTTGAGTTACTAATTGAAGTATTGCAACCAGAAGCCGCAATAGCGATATCCGATAACGCAATAGTTTGATCTGCAGTTGCCCCAGTAATGGTTACGGTAGCATTACCACTACCATCAGTAGTTACGGTTTGTGTAGCCCCACCATTAATGGTGTATGAAATGTCAGCATTAGGTGTTCCACTTAAAGTGAAAATAGCATCACTTCCGCTACAAATTGGAGAATTTGAAGTTAAAGAAGAGAATGTTGGATTACTGTTAACGGTAATAGTTGAGGTGTTGGTTAAAGCTGTGTTACAACTTGTAGAAACAAATGCAATATCCGATAAATCAATAGTTTGATCTGCAGTTGCGCCTGTAATGGTTACGGTAGCATTCCCACTTCCATCTGTAGTTACGGTTTGAGTAGCGCCACCATTAATGGTGTATGTTACTACTGCATTGGCAGACCCACTAATGTTAAATGTGGCATTATCCCCACTACAAATTGGAGAGTTGTTAGTTAACCCACCAGGATTTAAAATAGGAGATGCAGGATCATTTAAAGTTGCCGCAGTTGCATTTGAACCAGAACAACCAGCAAGTGTTACTACAAAATTATCATAAGTTCCGGCATTTAAACCAGAAATAGTTATTTGTCCACTAGCGTTAGACGTTAGTGAGATAGGTCCAACCGGCGTACCATCATCATCATAAGATACATCATAAGTTGTAGAGGCGTTTAGTCCAGCTAAAACCACTGAACCATCTGTACCACTACAAGTTGAAGGGTCTGTTCCATTAACGCTGGTAATAGTTGGTGAACTTGGGTCGGTTAAATTGATGGTTGTGGTATTGTCATTAGTTGAACAAGAAGTTGCTGCTACTTCCACCACAAAGTTATCATAAGTCCCTTGATCTAATCCTGTAATTGTAATTACTCCACTACCGTTAGACGACAATGCAGTTGGTCCAACTGTTACGCCACCATCATCATACGATAAAGTTTGATTTACACTTGGAGCGGATATAGTTATGGTAGTATTTCCGCCAGCATCTAATGTGGTGGTTTGGGATGCTCCGCCATTAATATTGTATGTGACTTGGGCGTTTGCTGTTCCAGAAATATTGAATACTGCATCACTACCTGAACAGATGCTTGAGCTTGATGCACTTGCTGTTGATACTGATGGTGTCTGGTTAACTGTCACCGTACTTGATAAAGTCTGTTTGTAATTACACAGTCCAGTTACCTCACAAACATACGTTTGTGTAGTTGCTGGTGTTACCACAACACTTGGCGTGGTTTCTCCGGAATGAGGCCATAAATATGAAGTGGCACCTGGAGGAGCTGTAAGTGTAATTGAGGAGTTTTGACAAATAACCGCTTCACTCGGTGTAATGTCTGGAAACTGAACACCAGAGTTTGCTGAAATAGTATAGTTACAAATGTCTCCTGCATAACCATCAATCATCAAATAATAATCATTTCCTACGGTCAAATTGGTAGCGGTAATGGTGAAACCTGTACTGTTTTCAGCAAAATTAGAAACGGGTACAAAGTTCGTACAGTTAGTGGCTTCAAAAATTTGCATTTGAATTCCTCCACTAGGGTAACTTCCAACCCAACAATCATAAATACTAACATTTAAAACCGCTGTGGTATTTGACGCTGTAAATTTTATCCAACTGTTGTTATTAATAAGTACATCTAATGCTGGTGAACCAGAGTAAGGAGATGTGGCATCCCATGGATTACCGTCTCCAAATGGTCCACCGGAATCAGTACCATCCGCTAAATCAACTCCGGTACTGGTTTCATTGTTACCGTGCATGTTACTTGGTCGGTCGGCAGTATAGGCCGGGCTGGTAGAACCACTGTAGCCATTTGGGTCACAAATATAAAGGGCATTCGCACAGTCATCATTAGTGGTGGTAGTTACACACAGACCAAAATCACCAAATGAAGTTCCAAAACCAAAATAACGAATAAATACTGTTGATCCAGGTGTTAAACCTGAAGCCGAAATAAATGGAAGAAAATCATTAGCACTACCAGGGTAATTATGATCATCAGAACAAGCGACTTGGGTTAGTGAACCACAAGTACCCGTATATAAAACCATTACACCATCTGTAATACTTCCTGCACCTCCATTTGGTTCAGGGATAATATCTATGCTACCAGAAGAAGGAACGGTTACACTGAACCAAACATCATGAGAACTCGCTGAAAAACCACCTATAGCTGCTCCAGATCCTCCTACACATGAAGATGGTGTTGGTGCACCTGTAGAGGCCGTTGATCCAGTTGTTGTAAAATAACCATAATGACATTCGGAAGTAACAGTTGGTAAAGCGATTGCATTACAAGGATCATCATTAATAGGTGCAGCTGTTGCTGGACCAGTAACACAAATGTTAAAATCTCCTGTTACACCGGTGTAGTAATCATAAACACGCACAAAATAGGTTACACTAGGTGTTAGACCAACGACATCAGACTGTTCATTGTCTCCAGTAAAACCTGAATCTTCACACAATAAAGAAGTTAAGGATCCACATGATCCACTATACACTTGGAAAACTAAATCAATGTTATCTATTGGAGAAACTAGAATATTTTGAACCGAATTGGTGGCCGTGAAACTGAACCAAACATCATCATCCGCATTACCTGCACATCCAATTAAGGATTGTGATGCACCATCTGTTGTTGCAGATGTTGGTACACATGTGGTGTTTACGGTCAATGGTGTCGCATTGGCACAAGCGTCATTAGCTGGTGGGGGTGGGGTGTTGGTAACACAAATCGAAAAATTACCTGTCCCTGATCCCGAATAGTAGTGGTAAACCCTTATCCGATAGGTTTGACCAATAGTTAAACCTGAATAGTTGATGGTTTCCGTATCTCCACCAAGCCCATTATCCGTACAGCTTAGAGAAGTTAAAACACTGCAGGCTCCCGAAAAAAGTTGAACCACTGGATCAAAACCGGCATCACCTGGGGTGACAACAATTTGATGAGAAGTTGCTGTGGCAACAAATTGGTACCAAACATCATCATCAGCTGTACCAGCACAACCAGCAATGGTTTGTGTAGCACCTGTTGTGGTACCAAAGGTTGGTGTTGAACAATTGGCGGTAACTGAAATAGTTGTGGCTGCTGAACAGCCGTCAGACTGAGCACTTGCGCCAAAAATAAGGGCAAGGTTTAATGCTAATAGAAAAATTTTTTTCATTAGATTGAGGCTTTTTATAAAAATACTATGATTTTATTTCTTTAAAATACAAAGGTGATAACCCCTTGCTTAACAAGAATTTTTTTAGAACAATTGGGTTAAATTGTTTATTAGATTCCGATTTTGGTAAATGAGATTGATCTTCAAGTTGGACAATTAATTCACCTTTTTTTGAATCGGGTTTATATTTTATTTTAACTATTTCAACGAGATCGAATCTCGTGCATTCCTTTTCATAGGCTGAAACATCAGAGGGATCTATACTGCCTTCAAAGCTATAACTGTAGGTTTGAGAGTAAGTAAATGTCGTGACAAAAAATGCCACGAAAAATAAAAATATTTTCATTTTCCAGGTTGTTTTTATTTGATTCAATTACCAAATATACACCTTTTATTTAGTTTAAAAAAATAAATTTATTCACATCTAAAAGATTTAGAATCTAGGGAATGCAATATCCTGATTACCTCCATTTACTTTGTAAATCAGTAAAAGTTCATGTGTACCTGAATTAAAATTATTTAATTCGTTGAACCCATATTCATAGCCGTAAGAAAGTAAAAGTTCTGGCATTACATAAGCAGATAACATAATCATAGCTTCCTTAGATGATCTAATATTGGCCCCAATCCCGAATTGTTTTCTATACATGAAATTTAGATTTAGGTCAAGTTGCAATGGCGCTCCAGAAACCTCTTTTACCAAAAATGAAGTCACCAAAGAATTTCCTTTTAGAAGATCAAATTTGTATCCCCCATGAAAATAGTAATGAATATTTTTGGGTACAAATCCTACAAATCCCTTTGTCGAGCCATTTTCTACTATGACCCTGTTGTCCAAAAGGTTTGGGATTACAAATCCCAAATAAAAATTTCTACGATAAAAATAGGAACCGAATTTGAAATTAGGTAAAGGGTAAACTGGTGAGTTGGTTGCATAAACAGGATCCACAACTGCGCCACTGGTTGAAGCCTGTTCTAGTTTACTACTAATTAAATTCAGACTTGCTGAAACGCCTAAAATTAAACGGCTATTAATAGATGTTCGAACTTTGTAGGCATAAGTTCCCGAAATATCGGTAGAGTTATTAAGGCCAATTTTATCATTAATCAAATTGACACCAATAAAACTTTTTTTAACACTTCCTGCCCCAACAGGCATATTAAAATTAGCCCCTTGAAGATTTGGAGAGCCTTCTAACCCGAACCACTGTTTTTTGTATAATAAGGCAAAATTTATCCCATCATTTACACCAATGGTAGCTGGGTTAAGAAATGGTTGGTGAATGGCATATTGACCAATATGAAATTGATTCTGTCCGTAGGTTAGACCAAAGAAACAAAGGAAGTATATGGTTATTAATTTTTTCATAATAAGCTTATTTTCTTCTGATGTCAATAAAACCACTGATTGGCTCTTTTCCATCTTCATTTAATTTTAATACATAGAAATAAGTACCGTCTACAACTTGATTTCCATTGATAACAAATGCTGTATTATTTGTAGATCCATCCCAGTCATTTAGGTACGGAGAGGCTTCATAAACAATATCTCCCCATCTATTAAAGATGACAAGGCTATTGTTCTCATACTGATCTAGGTTTTCAATCACAAATATATCATTGATGTTATCATTGTTAGGTGAAAAAGCATTTGGAACAATTACGTCTCCAACTTGCGTCACAACAATTAATACGGTAGCCGTATCGCAAATATGGCTGCAAATAGAATCACAGATTAAGTAAGTAAATTGGTCGTTACCTTGGAAGCCTTCAAAAGGTGTGTAGCTGATTATTCCATTTCCAATGACGTTAACAGTTCCGTTTAACGGTTGATCAATAATTTGGATTGTAGATTCATCTCCCACGTCATTTATGTAAACGTCCACATCCGTAGGTGTTATGTTAGTTGTAGATGAACTATCATCTTCTGCAGTGATAGTAACATCCACGATTAGTCCTACGCTAATATTTTCACTTGCGGTACAACTATTCCCGTCTGTTACAGTTAAAGTATAATTTCCGGTTTCAATTGAATTTACATCTAAAGTCGTGGCAACGACTGTAGTGCCGTCTGACCAACTGTAGTTTAGTGTTGGTGTTCCATTAGCAACAATTCCGGATACAGATCCACCACCTGCAGAACAAGTCGCATCAGCTACTTGAAGATTGGAAATGTCAAGAGTTGGATTTGGATTAATGGTTACACTAATTGAATCAGAACTAAAACAACCGTTACTACCTGTTGATGTTACGGTGTACGTAATGGTTCCGATAGGTTGTGTGAAACCAACACCATCTGTCACACCATTGTCCCAAGCGATTGTTCCTCCATCTGGATTGTTTGCAGTTAAAGTTACTGTATTTCCATCACAATCATTTAAGGTAGTTTGACCAGCATCAACGCTAGGGGTTGGGTTTACATTTATGGTGATATTATCCGTATTTTCACACCCATTTGCATCTGTTCCTACCACGGTATAAGTTAGGGTGTCCATTGGTGCAAATGGTATACCATCTGATGCACTATTATCCCAAACATAACTTGTTCCACCAGATCCAGTCAGTGTTATTGAATCGTATTGGCATATTGTGGTTAATGAGGCATTTGCTATAATGGTTGGGAGCGGATTGACCGTGATTGTTGAAGTTGTATTCATATTAATAGTACAACTGTTATTGCTAATCGAAATAAGGTTTAAGGTTTGAGTAGTTGTTGGGTTTAGTATTAATATGGTATCTATTGAATTAGTGGTAATAGTTTGTGAACCACTTCCTATGTCATAAGTAAAAGTGTTTCCGGCATCTCCCGATAAAATAAATAAAGCGCTGTCTCCTTCACAAATAGGTCCGTTGTTTGAAACAGCAATAGGTTGTAGCGGATTTAATTCTACCATTGAGGTGTCAGTTAAATTAAACGTACATCCACCTACATTAACTGAATCTAAATGAACTGTAGTGTTGGTGGTTGGGGTTGAAACAATAAATTGATCGGTCCCTGTTGTTAAAGTTGAACTGAGTGCTGTTGTATTTGAATTGATATGATAGTAAACGGTTGCACCTATTGTTCCGGAAATATCAAAAATGGCATCATCCCCTGGGCAAATTGGTGAGTTGTTACTAATCGTAAAGTTACTTGGGTTATTAACAACAGCTGTAGCGCTAGTGTTAAGCGTATTTGTACAAACGCCATTGGTTACCGAAACCAAATTTAAAGTGGTATCACTTGGTAAGTTATATAAGGTTAAATACATGGTGTCATTCGAGAATACTAATGTGCTGTTAGCACCACCAAAGTTGTAAGTTAAAGTTCCTCCATCTGGACCAATAATTTCGAAAACTGCCGAATCACCATAACAAATAGGATTATTAACGCTAGCAATTACAGTGTCGAGATTATTAGAAGGTAAAACATAGGTTAGGCTTGAAGTGCATCCAACATTATCAATAACATCTACAACATAAGTTCCGCCAGTAACATTAGTTAAGCTCGGTCCTGTGTCTCCCGTATCCCAAGAATAGGTATATGGTGCTTGACCACCAGCAGTATTTACGGTAATTTCACCTGTTGCTAAATTGTTACATGGCACAACTGTGTTTTGAATGTAAATTACAGGAGCCGTTGGAGATGGATTAACAAAAACACTATCGTAAACTGAACAACCGCTTGAAGGATCTGTTGCGGTTACATAATAAATGTCAGAAGCCAAACCTGTAATGGTGTGAGAAGTAGCTGATGCACCCGAATTAGTGCCGTTGGACCAAGTAAAATCGTATGAGCCGACAGGTGATACGTTCGCAGTTGCCGTACCATCATTTGTACAAATCACATCTGTTGTACTGAAACTAATTACTGGATTTGGATTAACGGTTACATTAAATGAAACAGTTTCAGGGCAAGATGTATAAGTTGTGTTGCCTATTATCGTTGTAGAGTAAACCGTAGCGATATAATTAGTCGTATGGTTTGGGTTAACACTTACGACCCCAGGCGCCGTTTCTACTAAGTTTATAGTTGGACTCCAAACTACTGAATCGGTTGATGTCAAACCGCTCAAGGTCAACACTGTACTGTTTCCTTCACAGATTGCTGTGTTTCCAGATCCTGTAGGTGTTGGAAGAGGAACTACATATAGCCAGATGGTATCGTTTGGTGTTGTTCCACAACAGTCGGTTGTCATATTCAATGTTATTGGATAAAATCCTGGGGTGTTAAATTGACTATTTACCGTTTGGGTATTTCCAGGATTTGCAATTGCGCCATTAAAATTCCATACATAAGTATCCGCGTAATATAAACTTGAAAAGTCGGCATAATCACCTTGACAAAGCGTAAACGTATCGGTAGTGTAAGCAGTTAATCCACTTTGAATATCTGGTAGAAGACCACCAGAAAAGGAAATGTTTTGGAAACCAGTATACGTTTCGGCTCCTGCAACAATATCATATCTATCAATATTGGCAAATTGGGTACTTACATTAGCACCAGTTGGTGATTGAGGGGTACCGTTTGAAGTAAAATCCCAAGTCACAGATGTTGGGTTAGTATAATCTACACTTGTAGCCGTACAATTCACATTTGAGGCAGTAATAATTGGTTGACTTGCAAGGTTAAAGCTAGAACTGTTTGAGTTTAAAGCTGCTCCAGAATTTAAATATACATCAATAGCTTGACCTGGCATACCGTCACCTCCGTCACCTCCGTCACCTCCGTCACCTCCATCACCACCGTTTCCACCACAACCAACTTCATTTCCAGTGTAAGTTGATCCATTTCCACCAAGACCGCCGTTTCCACCAGTTCCACCAGTTCCACCAATTCCACCAGCTCCAAGGGTACCAGCATTGACATTACAATCTACAATATTTCCATTTGAACCATTTACAAATAAAAAGATGGCGTAAGATGAACCTCCTCCAGAACCAGCTGTTCCTAAAGTTCCGGCTTGGCCACCGCCACCGCCACCGCCACCGCCAGAGCCGTGACCGTCAATACAGAAAAATCCACCTTCACCGGCGCCACCGCCACCGCCTCCACCACCGGAACCACCTGTTCCGTTTGTTCCGTTTGTTCCTGTACTTCCTGGTATCCAGAAACCACCAGTAATTGTACCGTTGGTACCATCTATACCGTTCGTTCCATTTGTACCTGCTACACCATTAAATCCATCATTTCCTGATTCACTTGAACCACAATTGATTCCTGAATTACATCCACTTTCTTGACCCGCAGTTCCAGGGTTTCCAGCTGCACCACCACCATTTCCGCCGTTTGCACCGTCACGGTCTTCACCTCCACCAGATCCTCCACCAGCTCCAGATCCTCCATTTATTCCAGAAGGTGCTGTTCCGTTTTGTCCAGGGAAAGCAGAAGTGCTACAGCAATTTCCGCCACTTCCACCAGCAATTCCGCCTCCACCAGCTCCGCCGTTTCCACCGCCTCCACCGCCGTTTTGAGAATCATTGTCTCCCGCTTGTCCATTCACACCATTACCTCCATTTTGTCCATTTGTACCGTTCACCCCATTGGCACCATCACCCGCATCTCCGGGTAAAATTTGACATCTAACAATATCATAATTCGAGCAAGACGAAAGGTGTAGGCCATAAGTAGACATACCATTTTGATTAGCATTATCAGTTGTGATGGTGAGGTCCTGAAGTCTCCAGCCTGTGTTACCATTTCCGTATAAAGCGACTAATCTTTGAGCTGTTACAGGGCCTTCTGGATTTAAAGTTGTTCGGTTAATAGTTGTGGCACCAGCTTGACTCGTTTTGGTCCATGCATTACCCGGGTCAAACCCACCTTCTAAAGTTACAAATGAACTTAAATAAAGTGGGGCATCAATGTTATAGGTTCCAATGGCCATTTTTATTACCGCATTATTACAAGCAGCAATACTTAAGGCGTTATCTATTGTTGTTGGGTCAGATTGCGTTCCTGTGCTACCAGGGTTTCCAGATGGACTAACATAAATGTTAACACAACTTGGCAGAGCAGGAGGTGTTCCTACAGTTAAATAGGCTGTGTCAGTTGAAAAACAACCAGAAATAGGATCGGAAATATTGACAACATAGGGATAGGTGCCATTGGATGTTGGTACGGTTACCGAAATAGATGAGGACTGCCCCGTTACTGTTCCTGTACCTAAGGATGTATTGGTTGGATCGAACCATTGGTAGTTCATACCGCTCTGATCTGAAGACCCTGTTAGTAAAAAGCTTGCACCACCGCAAACATCCGCCGTAGCAGGAAAAACATTGGCTTGGGGATTATTTAAAACATTGACAGCTACATCATCAGTTGATATACAGCCATCAGTATAAGTTAGGGTCACCGTATAGTTGGTGGTAGAAGTTGGGGAGGCAACCGTTGAACTGGTGTTTGGTGAACTTAGGTCATTTGTTGGTGTCCAAGCGTATGATTGAATTAAAGACAGGGGAGCTCCAGTAGTTGCTGTTAAAGTGGTGTTGTCTCCAAAACAAATGTCAACATCAGGTCCTGCTGAAACTGGAGGATTTGGGTTTGGTAGGACATTAATGGTATATACTTGAGAGTTTTGACCAATTAAAGGGCAATAATCATCATCAACATTCACGACAAATGAATAGGTTCCCGCATCTCCCAAAGACGTGCTCCAACAAAATGTTCCCGACATATTTGTTCCCGATCCACTCGGGGTAAAGGTTGATCCTGGAATGTTATTATTGAAATACATGGTCAAATTTTGGCCAGCATCCACATCAGTAGCGAATACATCAAAACAAATAGTTGCACCTTCACAAACTGAAGTGCTGAATACGTTTGGTACGTTATCAATTCCCGATAAACTTGGAATTGTATTGTTACAATTGTCAATTATAAACTGAATGTCTCGCATGATGGAACCAATTAAAACACCATTTCGATATTCTTCAATTAAAACTGCAATAACTGAGATTTGAGGCGTGGTTGGAGTAAATGTAATTTCGCCCGTTTGAGCATTGATAGAAATACCAGAAGCAATTAATGGGTTCGTCCCACTGTTACCACCAACGTAATTCACAGAAGTTCCTGGTCCTTGTAAAGCATCTACTAAAGTGTACACCAAAGAGTCGCCATCAGTGTCATAGGCTTGTTGTTGAAAATTAATGACTTGTCCCACGCATCCAAAAAGTTGTGGCACACCTGAAAAACTAGGAGAGCTATTGCAACCAGAAATCGTATTGTCTAAATGAGCCTCTATATAAAAATCTTGTGATCCCGCACCAGAAAGATTACTTATGGCTGAGTTTCGACAGCAAGTACCTGTAGATAGTACCCAATCGTTACAACCTGGCGGTAGATGAAGCGTACCTTCATACACGTACAATTGATAACCATATGGGCTGCTTCCGCCTCCACATGCACTGGTTTCTCCTGGACACAAAGTCGTAATGTCTTGAACAGATGTTTGGGTCATGCTAACGCTCCCATTAACACCACAAGAGGTTGATAAGTAATTTAAAACAGGTGTAGTAATAGCAATCCCATTACAATCTCTATACAATTTTATAGTGACTTTATACTTGTTAGGACCAATACAAGAATACGTTAATTCACCTCCAGATAAATGTGAGGCATGAGAAAATAGGGATACAAAAAAGAATGTGAAAAATAGAAGTTTTTTCATATTTCAAAAGGTTGGGTTTTTATTTTTATTTACATTAAATTCAAGTAAAAAACTCGAAAATAACGGAGTAAATATAATTTATTTTTTTGAAATAACGAAAAAAAACAGTGTTTCGTCACCTAAAAGGTTTGAATAATCGAAAAAAGTAGTGTTTAAATGGTGGAAGAAAACACTTTGGTTGTTGGCTTATTTTCTATTAACTTTAGGTCAAAAGTCATGCAAATATTTCTAACAAAAGGTCGGCCTTTTTCTGGGATTGTTAAGCCGTTTTGGTTGATTTTTACTAAGCCATCTTTTTCAAGCTCTTTTAATCTATGTATGGCTTCAGGTAATTCATCAAATTTAAGCCTTTCTTCCTTCCAATTGGTTTCCAAGTGGCACATCATATTTAAAATATGTTCTCTGATTATCAAATCTTTTTGGGTTAAAAGATGTCCCCTAAAAATTGGAAATTCCCCTTTGTTAACAATTTCTTGATAGGCTTCAACCGACTTTACGTTTTGAGCAAAGCTATACCACGAATCACTGATTGAACTCATTCCTAATCCAACCATTAGTTTGGTTTTTCCTGCCGTATAACCCATAAAATTGCGGTGTAAAGTTTTTCCGGTCATAGCCTTGTATAAGGAATCCTTTGGAAGGGCAAAGTGATCCATCCCTATTTCGATATATCCTAAGTCATTCAGCATGGTTTTACCAATTTCATAAAGCTCACGTTTTTCCTCATCTTTTGGTAAATCTTCTTCACTGTAGCCTCTTTGTCCAGTTCCTTTAATCCAAGGCACATGCGCGTATGAGTAAAAAGCAATTCGTTCTGGCTTTAATGAGATAGTTTTATTAATCGTGTCAATGATACTGGCTTTGGTTTGATGCGGTAAACCAAAAATAATGTCGTGGCTGATTGAATTGTAACCAATTTCCCTCGACCAATCGGTGACCTGTTTTACATTTTCGTAGGGTTGAATTCGATTAATGGTGGCTTGTACTTTTGGATCATAATCCTGAACCCCAAAACTATTCCTTTTAAATCCTAAATCAAATAAGGTTTGCAATTGCTCTTTGGTAGTGTGGTTGGGGTGACCTTCATAGCTAAACTCAAAATTAGCTGTTTTTTCTGCTTTCGCCAAAATGCCATTAACGAGCATCTTTAAATGCTCAGATGAAAAGAAAGTTGGTGTACCACCGCCTAAATGAATTTCTTTTATTCTTGGTTTCTGTTCAAACAATTGACAATATAAATCCCATTCTTTTAAAACGGTTTCGATATAAGGTTCTTCAACGGAATGTTGTTTAGTGATTCTTTTATGACAACCACAAAAGGTACACAAATTTTCACAAAAAGGTAAGTGTATATAAAGGCTAATACCTTCTGTGTCGTTAGATTCATCAAAGGCTTTTTTGGCAGTTATTTTCCAATCCTCAATTGAAATACCAGATTTATCCCAATATGGAACTGTCGGATAACTTGTGTATCTTGGTCCTGCCACATTGTATTTTTGAATTAAGTTCATTTTCCCTTTATTTATTTGATTTTTCTCTGATGTTCTTATATAATTTGATACCTAGCATTAAGAAGATCATTAGACCTATGATGCCAGAAACGCCAAAAATCCACCCCATTGTGGTTTTCAATACAACTAGGAATACCACTGAAAATAAAATAATGGTTGCCACTTCATTCCATAGCCTTAATTGGCTTGAATTGTACTTAATTTCATTTTTTTGTAATTGTTTATAAATGTAATGGCAAGCAAAATGGTAAACGTACAGCAAAAGAACAAAAGATAGTTTGATCCACATCCAAGGTTGTTTTAAAAAGGCTATTCCTAATGGGGTTGATAAAATTAGTGCAGCTAAAACCAATGTGATAATTGCAGACGGCCATGTGATTATGGTCCAAAGTCTTTTTGTCATTAATTGGTATTGTGACTGTAAAATTTCTTTTGCAGGTGAGGGTTTGTCGACCGTTTCTGCATGGTAAATGAAAAGTCTAACTGCGTAAAATAGTCCTGCAAACCAGGTGACAATAAAAATTATATGTAAAGCTTTTATGGTGCTATAATATTCCATTAAAATTGTTTTCTAATTAAGGCTTCAACCGTTTTTACCCAATTGTCATCATCATTTAAACAAGCCACCAAATTGTAATCTTCTCCTCCATTCTCCATAAAAATTTCTTCTCCTTCCATTCCGATTTCTTCAATGGTTTCAAGGCAATCGCTAACAAATGATGGTGTAACTAATAGTATATTCTTTTTGCCTTCTTTTGGTAATTTTTCAAGTCGATTAGCCGTGGCAGGTTCTAGCCATTTATCTTTGCCAAGTCTCGATTGAAATGCAGTTTCATAACTCCCTTGTTCAAGATTTAGATAGTTAGCCAACTGTTCAGTGGTTTGAATACACTGGTGTAAATAACATTTTTCACTGGTTTCAGACCCAATTTTACAGCAGTCATTATTTTGTTTTTTATGGGCTTTTGTTGGGGTTGTTTTATATAAATGTCTTACTGGGACACCATGGTACGAAAATAAAATGTAATCCGCATTTTTTTCTGTTTTCTCTTTTCTGATTTTCTCCCCTAAAACTTGGATGTAGGATGGGTTATTATAAAAAGGAGGGACGAACGATAAGGTGATATCTGAGCTAATTTTGCTTAGTTCTTCTTTTACTTTTTCTTCAACTGTTAATGTGGTTGACATAGCGTATTGAGGGTAAAGGGGTAGAACCACAATTTTGTCACAGCCTTGGTTAACAAGGTTTTGCAATCCCTCTTTGATAGAAGGTTGTCCGTAACGCATGGCTAAGGCGATAGGTTCGCTAAAGTTTGGTTTTAATTTATCTAATAATTTTTCAGAATAAACTAGTAGGGGAGACCCTTCCTTGGTCCAAACCTTTTGATAAGCCTCAGCTGATTTACTTGGTCGCGTATTTAAGATTATACCTTTAACCAATAAAAAACGAAAAAATTGTGGTAAATCCACTACGTATTGATCCATTAAAAATTCACCCAGATAAGTTTTGACATCTTTTTTTGTTGGACTATTGGGTGTTCCTAAGTTGACTAATAATATTCCCTTTTTACTTGTCTTCATACAGAGCAAAACTACGTCAAAGATTTCAATTATTAGTGTCTAAAATCACACAATTTTACCTTATGACAGAGCAATGACAAACATTTGACAAATCAATGACAGAACTCAATTAATTGTGGCCTAAATTTGCGGGGTTGAAATACTCAAAAACCGATTTAAAATGTCAAAATTTGTTGTGGTTGGATTAAGTTATAAAAAAGCGAATGAATTCATTCGTGGTAAATATAGTTTATCAGAAGCCCAGCAAAAAGAAATATTGACTTCAGCCGAAAAAGAACAATCTTACGGTTTTATTATTTCCACCTGTAATCGTACTGAAATTTATGCATTAGCTTCAGATGTTGAAGATATCTATGTTAAATGGAATCAGGTTACTGGCACTGACATTGATGAGTTAAAGGATTACCTTTATATTTTGGAGGGAGAAGAGGCCAAGCGTCACTTGTTTAGAGTTGGGTGTGGTTTAGAAAGTCAAATTTTAGGCGATTTTGAAATAACCGCTCAATTAAAAAAGTCATTCGCCTTTGCGAAAGAAATAGGAACCACTAATGGTTATTTGGAAAGACTTGTAAATTCAGTTTTTCACACCAGTAAAACGGTTCGTTCTCAAACAAAAATCACAAACGGAACCACTTCTGTTTCCTATGTAACGGTAGATTACATTAAGCATAAAATTAAAGATTTTACCGATAAGAAAATATTATTGTATGGTTTAGGGGAGATTGGTAAATTAACCATTGAGAATTTATATAAACATTTACCATCACAAAACTTGGCAGTTATTAACCGAACAGAAACAAAGTCAAAACAAATTGCTGACAAGTATGATATTACAGAATTTGACCATTCAAAACTAAACCATGCAATTTCTGAATCTGACATTTTAATCGTGGCGACTAATTCCAGTCAACCAACTGTATTACCAGAAAATTTTATCACCAAAAATCCAATAACTGTTTTCGATTTATCGATTCCAAAAAATGTTCATGATTCGGTTGAAGCGTTAGATTTTGTGACTAACATTGGTTTAGATGAATTATCAAAAACCATTAACAAGACATTTGAGTTAAGACAAAATGAAGTACCAAAAGCCATGGTGATTGTAGAAAATGAGATGAATGATTTTGAAGAATGGGCTTCTCACCAAGTTTTTGCTGATTTAACCAAATCATTTAAAACTAAAATGGTCGAAATGAAATCGGTGGAAGTGGAGTATCACAAAAAAAAATTGGACAATCCTAATGAAGACCACTTGCATGCCATTTCTGATAGAATTATTCAAAAGTTTACGGGTAATTTAGTGACACATTTAAAAAGAGAAAAAGATGAAGCCAAACGTCATGAACAAATGGCCTTAATCAAGGAAATGTTTAAATTGTAATGGATAGACCAATTAAAATAGGAACTAGAACAAGTGAACTGGCCATGTATCAAGCTAATTTAGTTGCAAAAATGCTTAATGATGCTGGTTTTCAAACTGAAATCGTTAAAATTGATTCTGAAGGTGATATTGATTTGATTCAACCTATATATAAAATTGGATTCTCTGGGGTTTTTACCAAAAGTTTGGATATTGCTTTGTTGAATAAAAAAATTGATATTGCGGTACATTCGCTAAAAGATGTTCCCACTAATTTAGCTGAAGGTATTGAGAATTTGGCAGTTTTAAAAAGGGCGGATGTTAATGATGTTTTAGTTTATAAAGGTGACAATGTAGACTTAACTCAAAACCTTACCTTTGGAACAGGAAGTATTAGAAGAAAAGCTCAATGGTTAAGCCGGTATCCGCATCATAACATTGAAGGGTTAAGAGGAAATGTGAACACTAGACTTAAAAAAATCGATACGAATGAGCACTGGAAGGGAGCAGTTTTTGCAAAAGCTGGCTTGGAAAGAATTAACCTTTTAAAAGAAAACCATTTGGTTTTGGATTGGATGATTCCTGCACCAGCTCAAGGGGCTATTGTAGTGGCCTCTCGTTTAGGTGATAAATCAATTGCTAAAATTCGGTCAGTTTTAAACCATACCGATACAGAAATTTGTACCAAAGTTGAACGGGATTTTATGAATGCCATACAAGCAGGATGTTCATCTCCTGTTGGAGCTATTGCAAAAATTAAGGAAGGGGTGTTAATCTTTAAAGGCTTAATTATTTCACTAGATGGGCAAGAAAAAGCAATGGTTGAAAAGTCTGTTAAGGTTGAAAATTCAAACGGGTTTGGAATTTTATGTGCGAATGAAATGAAAAAAAATCACCAATCTTTAATAGATAAAATAAAATTAGATTTAGATCAAATTCAATAATGCAAAATCGGGCAAAAATATTATCAACTAGATGTTTGACACCGGAAATGGTTGAAAAAATTGATACAGACCGAATAAATATGTTCGCCATGAATTTTATTTTGACTCGCGAACTCCCGATAAATAAAGAAAAATTTGATAATTCACCAAAAAATTGGATTTTAACCTCAAAAAAATCGATAAAAATTTTATTAAATCAATTTTCTTTACGATATTTGCAAAGTAGAAGATATTTTGTCGTTGGGCAAAAATCATTGAAGTTATTACTCGATAACAATTTAGAGGTCGCTGAAGTTGCCGATAACGCGCTTGAGTTAGGTCAAAAAATTGTTACTCAATATAAAAAGGAGTATTTCTTTTTCATAGGGGGGGAGATGAGACTAGATACACTGTCTAGTTTACTCAAAGATCAAGAAGTCCGTTTCACGGACGTATCAGTGTATCAGACGGTCTTGTCTCCCAATGAAATTAAAGATCAGATGGATGGGCTAATGTTTTTTAGCCCATCTGCTGTTCAAAGCTACGTCATCAAGAATTCAATAGGGTCAGAAAAAGTGTTTTGTATTGGTCAAACTACGGCTAAAGAAGCCAAAAAATACAGCCAAAACATCACTGTTGCCAAAGAGCAAACTTTTGAGTCAGTTATAGAATCCGTTAATCAAATTTTCAAATGAGCGAAAAACATTTATTTTTAAGAGCCTTAGATGGTGAAACCGTTGAGCGTCCACCAGTTTGGATGATGAGACAAGCCGGAAGATATCTACCAGATTTCATGAAATTAAAGGCAAAATATGATTTCTTTACAAGATGTCAAACGCCTGAATTAGCCACTGAAATTACAGTAATGCCTATTGATCAAATTGGTGTAGATGCAGCCATTTTATTTTCGGATATTTTAGTTATCCCGCAAGCGTTGGGTGTAAATGTTGAAATGAAACCTAATGTAGGCCCTTGGATTGAAAAGCCAATTAAAACTATGGCGGATGTTGCCAATATTCAGGTGCCAGATGTAGAGGAGGCGTTAGATTATGTTTTTGAGGCCATCAAAATGACCAAAAAAGAGTTAAATAATCGCGTGCCTTTAATTGGGTTTGCCGGTGCTCCATGGACGATATTATGTTATATGGTACAAGGTCAAGGGTCTAAAACTTTTGATAAAGCCAAAGCATTTTGTTTTACCCAGCCCAAAGCTGCACATTTATTATTACAAAAGATAACCGATACAACTATTGCTTATTTAAAGAAGAAGGTAGAAGTAGGGGTAGATGCGGTTCAAATATTTGACAGTTGGGGAGGTTTGCTCTCTCCATCAGATTATCAAACCTTTTCATTTCAATATATCCAGCAAATTATTAATGCCTTGAAAGAGGAAACAAAAGTCATTACTTTTGGTAAGGGAACATGGTTTGCATTAGATTCTATGGCAGATTCAGGTACACATGCATTAGGTGTAGATTGGACCGTTACCCCTAAATTAGCAAGAGAATTGACCAAAAACAAAGTGACTTTGCAAGGGAATTTTGACCCGGTAAGATTGTTGTCACCAATTCCAGATATTCAAAAAATGGTTAAAGAAATGATTGATAATTTTGGAAAGGACCGTTATGTGGCCAATTTAGGGCATGGAATTCTGCCTAACATTCCTGTCGATCACGCCAAAGCATTTGTTGAGGCTGTAAAATCTTACGAATAACATCATAACGTTACGCCATGAAAATTAGACATAGACGATTAAGACAAAATCCAGCTATTAGAGCTTTGGTAAAAGAAAACCAAATTTCGACCAGTGATTTTTTGGTGCCCTTATTTGTGGTTGAGGGAGAAGGGGTAAAGGAAGAAATTAAGTCCATGCCTAATTATTACCGCATGAGTTTGGATAACCTTAAAAATGAAGTTCAAGAACTCTGGAAACTTGGTTTGAAAGCGGTTTTATTATTTGTAAAAGTTCCAGATCATTTGAAAGATAATGAAGGAACAGAAGCGATTAATCCGGATGGTTTAATGCCAAGAGCCATAAAAGCCGTTAAATCGGTTTGTCCAGATATTTTAGTGTTTACAGATGTAGCATTAGATCCGTATTCGTCATTCGGGCATGATGGGGTGGTAGAAGATGGAGAAATTATTAATGACAAGACGGTAAGTATTCTGGCGGAAATGGCTGTTATGCACGCCAATGCAGGAGCTGATTTTGTGGCACCTTCTGATATGATGGATGGCAGAATAGGGGTGATTCGTGAGGCTTTAGAAAATGCCCATCACACCCATACAGGTATCATGAGTTATTCTGCTAAATATGCATCTGCATATTACGGACCTTTTAGGGATGCTTTAGATTCTGCGCCTGGTTTTGGAGACAAAAGAACGTATCAAATGGATCCTTCAAATTCAAAAGAAGCCATTAAAGAAATTTTAGATGATGCTTATGAAGGGGCCGATTTAATAATGGTTAAACCAGGGATGCCTTATTTAGATATAGTGGCATTAGCTAAACAAAAAACCGAACTTCCAATTGCGGTTTATCAAGTGAGTGGAGAATATGCCATGATTAAAGCGGCAGCAGAAAAAGGATGGTTGAATGAAGAAGAGGCTATGATGGAAAGTATTATGGCTTTTAAACGTGCAGGAGCCAGCATTATCGCTAGTTATTTTGCTAAAGATGTGGCAAAGTTGTTAATCTAATTTCCAGATTTTAACTGGTTAACAATTTTGGTTGTCGAAAAGCCTTCAACCAAATTGATGACTTCAACCTTGCCACCGTAGGACTCAACAATATCTTTGCCGACAATATAGGTTTTCGACTTTAAGTTAGTTTCACAAGGGTCATAATCTCCACCTTTAATTAATACGTCTGGTTTAATTTTTTCGATAAGATTAATTGGGGTTTCATCATCAAATTCAACTACAAAATCAACAAAAAACAAGGCTGATAAAATAGTTTGTCGCGCTTTAATTTTGTTGATAGGTCTTTCTTCACCTTTACCTTGCCTGCGAACTGAATCATCCGAATTAAGGCCAACTACTAAAATGTCTCCTTTATCAGCAGCTTGAGCTAAATACTCTACATGTCCTTTGTGCAAAATATCAAAGCAACCATTGGTAAACACAATCTTTTTTCCAGACTGTTTTAGTTGTTTGGCGATTTTTTCTAAGTCTTGAAGTGCAACAAATTTATGCCGTATGGTTGATAAGTTATTCATTAAGCAATTTAATATTTCGACCATTTATCAGCAAAGAAACTAAACCTAAAATAATCATCATGAAAGTTTGTGAAGCCCATAGTATCCATCCTAAGGCTAAGGCGTCCGCAGCAATGGTAACATCCGAATCTGTTTCCAAATAAATGGTAATAATTAAGCCCACAAAAGCAGGGTAAACGCCAATTCCACCTTGCACCAATATTAAGCCCACTGTTCCAGCAACAAAACCGGCCAGCATGGCATCAATCCCGAGAGTACTTGTGCTGTCAATGGCGAAAAAACAAACGGAGAACATGGCAACGTAAAAACTCCATATTAACACGGTGTAACCAATAAAAGGACCTTTATCTTTTGATTTAAAAATAGAAAAGATACCTTCAAAAACCCCCTTCACTAAATTTATTATTTTTTCCCGAATAGAGGATTTAAAAATAAATAAAATCAATCCACCCAAGAATCCGATTATTATACCCCATTTAACTAATTCCGACAAAATAGTAAACACCAAAGTGTCTCCGCAACTGCCTTTACCCGTTTGAAAATTATTCTTGGCATCAATAAATAAATCCAATTTATCGAATTGTAAGGACAGCATAATAACCGTAACCACACCCAGCATCACTAGGTCAATGGCTCGTTCCGCTATAATAGTTCCAAACCCTTTTTCAAAAGGTACATTTTCGGTTTTGTTGAGCACACCTGCTCTGGAGGCTTCTCCTGCTCTAGGAAATGCAAGGTTGACTAAATAACCAATCATCAAGGCGTGGTAAGCATTCCAAAATGAGACATTATATCCCATTGGTTTTAGCAAATATTTTTGTCTATACGCACGACTGGCATGACTTAGCCACCCGATAACCAAAGAAAGAAGTACCCAAAAATAATTGGCGCTTTTAAATGCTAAAAATAATTTTTGTTTATCGTCCTCACAAAGGGCATTGTAAAACAACCAAATTAATCCTATTCCAAAAATAAATGGAACAACTAATTTTAAAGTTTTAAGGATTTTGGATTTCAAGATTAATCTAATTTATTGGTAATTTCATTTGGAAAACACAAGGTTGGTTTAAACGATTTTGCTTCTTCAAAATCCATGTATCCATAACCAATAATAATAACAATATCCCCAACGGCACAGCGTCTAGCGGCAGGACCGTTCAAGCAAATTACACCTGAACCTCTTTCTCCTGTGATTACATAAGTTTCTATTCTCTCACCATTGTTACAATTCACAATTTGTACTTTTTCCCCCTCAATTAAATTTGAAGCTTCCATTAAATCCTCATCAATGGTAATACTCCCAATGTAATTTAAATCAGCTTCAGTTACGCTAACTCTATGAATTTTAGATTTTACTACTTGTATCTTCATTTACTTTAAATTATTTTGCAAAAATAGGTATTTTTTAATTGTTGCCCTATTTTGAATTAAATCTTTACTATTTTTTTGATTAAAATTTCATTTTCGGTTTTCAGCCTTACAATATACGTACCATTAGCAAAATGACTTAAGTTTATGATGTTAACGCCTTGGGTGTTTAGTTTATTGTACACTACTCGACCTGAGTAATCTATTATTTCAAAGGACATTAAATCTTCCTTTAAGTTTGACAGGTCAATATAAATAATCGTATGGGTTGGGTTGGGATAGATGGGCACATCAATTAATCCAATCGACTTTGAAGAATCGGTAACGGTTGAATTTTCGCACGGATAATAAGAGCCAGAAATTGATGTGAAATTTGTTCCGGCAGAATCTAACCAATATTTTAGCTGTTGTTGATTTGCTGTTCCTTCTGATTGCCAGGCAACATTTAGTTTGCCATATAAATCATATTGGCTGGGTTGTTCGCAAGTTGATGTACCTCCTGATAATATTCCAATGACTTGCCCTTCTGAGTTGAATAATGGACTGCCAGATGATCCTCCTTCCGTTACGCCATGTCCATTTAAGGTTGGACTCCAATTAACACCCCAATGGGCATTTTCTAACCCATTATTATAGGTAGTGCTGTAAAGGTCTGTAGCGTATGTCGATATTTTTTTGTCGCTTCCTGCCGGATGATGAATGCCCACACCAGCGCTTGAGGGTATTTCAGAAATACTCCAACCCGCAAAGTAAGGCGTATAGCTTTCGGGAATAGTTGTATTGAGTTCAATGAGTACAAAATCACTACCATTTACACCAATAGGATTTTCGTAAACACCCAAACTTGAGGAGGCTCGTAATTTTCCTCCCGTCATAGTTTGAGATAAATTACCGTTGTAGGGTACTGTTGTGTTTAGCTCGCAGCTTGGGTTTTGGTAATTGAAATACCAAACATGCGTAGAAATATTTGAATTTGAGGTTGGGTTACCGCAATGGTCGGCAGATAAAATGTAAGGTTTACAATTAAAATTTGTGTTATTTAAAATACTTGCCGAACAGACATACATAAATTGATTTTGAACGTAGGTATACATCAAGCTCGAGTTGATTTGTTTTTCCCAAAGTACCCCCTCTTCACAACTCACATTTATTTCGCAAGGTTGATTGTCTCTTTCATCTTGGGTTAGGTCTAAAAATCTGTCTTCAAACCCTCTGTAAATAAATCCAACTTCTGAAATTTCAAGTTGGGGATAGCTTGTTGCGTTAACAGGTCGCTCATAAATTAAAAATAAGGTTTCGCCTTGAATGACTTCAGTGGTTACAAAACTGGGCGTGGATGCGTTAAAAGCTCCAATGATTTGAGATTGATCTGCGTTAGTCATATACAAATTCCCGTTTCCGAGTTGGGGTGGAGTCGAAAAAAATAAAGTTAAACCCTGTGCTTTTGGAACCTGAAATTTTACGACACAAATCTGGTTCCCATTTGGTAATATTTGCCAATTACTGTTTGAATTTAACGTGAAATGAGTGGGTAATTTTACACCTACCCGATATTGATTTCCAGCAAGGTCATTAAGACTATCTTCTTTTAAAATGAATGATAAATCAGGGCTGTCTAGCAAAACTGTATGGCTAACAACTTGGTTTGGGGAATTTGAAAACTCCGGTCGTCCACCTAAACTTATTTGAGAATAAGAAAGGAGAGAAAGTAGTGTCCCAATTAATAATAACCAAGTTTTCATTAACTAATTTTTGCCCCATTAACCACGGGTCTTTCGGTAGTTAACAAAGTTACATTATTTTTATCAGACAATGCGCCCAGTACCAAACATTCGCTCATTATGTTGGCAATTTGCTTGGGTGGAAAATTCACCACAGCTATAACTTGTTGACCCATTATCTTGTCAGGGGTATAAAGTTCTGTAATTTGAGCAGAGGATTTTTTTATTCCCAAAGGTCCAAAATCGATTTGAAGTTTTAGAGCCGGATTTTTGGCCGCTTTGAAAGTTTCGGCATGAATGATTGTACCGACCCTAATATCAACTTTTGTAAAGTCCGACCAAGAAATTTCTGTATTGGAAGTATTCATTTTGTGGTTGTTTTGACCAAGATAGGATTTGTATTAATTCTATCTAAACAAATCTTAAATTTTTCCTTAAAAAAATCAAGTTTTGTTATACTAAAGCCTTTTTTATTTCGTTTTTTTGTAAGATGAAAAATATTTACCTACTTATCATTATTTTTTCTTTTGGCTTAAGTGCTTGTAAAGAGGATATTACGGCATCTTGGCTAAAAATTGATTCGGTGAGCCTAACAACGAATGCAGTGGTTGAAGGTGAAAATTCTCATGGAATTAATGATGTATGGGTATACATGGATAATGAAGCATTGGGTGTTTTTGAAGTCCCATGTGAAATTCCAATTTTAGAGGAAGGAACGCACACGTTTTTATTTTATGCTGGTGTCAATCAAAACGGCATTAATGCCACGAAAATAAGATACCCCTATTACAATGGGGTAGAGGTTGAATTGACATTAGCCAAAGACCAAACTATTACTTATAATCCTAATTTTAGTTACAAATCGGGTGTAGCTTTTGTAGGTAAAGAAGATTTTGAAGACACTGGAATTATTTTAAAGAATGATGATGCTGAAGATACCACAGGAATAAGAATAATATCCAAAAATAATTACCCTGAAATTGTAAAATACGGTAATAATTGTGGCCATTTTAAAATTGATAATGCCGACACTATTGCTCAAATTTTTTCAGATATTGGATTAGCTTTACCGAAAGCTGATATTTATATGGAGTTGGATTATATGAATACTAACTCTTTTGCTCAAGGTATGATTACCAGCCAAGGTGTACAAGATGCTTATTTGGCCTTTAATGGGCAAGAAGAGGAAACAATGGTATGGAAAAAAGCCTACATTTCTATTGGGGCGCAGACCAATCCAATTACCTATTCAACAACTTATGATTATTATTTTGTGACCAGTTTGGATGATGGAAACGTGAAAGGAGACATTTATATTGATAATGTAAAGTTGTTATATTTTGAGTAAACAAAAGCAAACCATATTACACCTTATTATTGATGTCTTGGCGTTATTACTCGTTTGGACCGTATTTTTTACCTTCAGAGATTTTTATATAGAGAAAACAGCTGTAGTTTTTGATGGAAACTTTTATAAGGGACTGGTTTTTATCACCATTTTTTGGATGGTAATTTATATCATTCAAGGTACTTATAGAAATGTATTGCGTAATTATAGGTTAAAGACTGTATTCAATACTTTTGTGGCGTCTTTGCTGGGAGCCATTGTCATTTTTTTAATTTTATTGTTAGACGATATCAATAATATTAAGTCTTACAGAGATTACTATAAAATGCTTTTGGTGTTGTGGTCAGCACACTTTTTTATTGTATTGATTCCCAGATTAATTTTGGTAACTTATCAAGTTAAAACCATACATAAAGGCAAGTTTGGTTTTAACACCTTAATTATTGGTGGAAGTGAAAAGGCGATTGAAATTGTTGATGAATTAGAAAAGTTAAAACAGAGTTCAGGGCATTTGGTGGTTGGTTTTGCCAATATTAACGGAAACGATTTCAAGTTAAAAGAAAAGGCTCAATTTTTAGGTCATATTAGTGATATCAAACAAATTATTAAAAGTCATAAAATAGAAGAGGTCATTATTGCGGTGGAAAGTAGTGACCACGAAAAAATAAAAGATATTATAACGCAATTAAGTGCCTTTGATTTAATCATCAATGTGGTACCAGATAATTATGATATTTTGGCTGGGCAAGTTAAAATGACATCTATCTTTGGAGCCTTGCTTATCCAAATCAATCATGCCATGCCGGATTGGCAATTTTCAACTAAACGCTTAATTGATGTTTTGGCTTCTATAGTGGCGTTAATTATTTTACTTCCAGTTTTCATAATTTTAGCTATTTTGGTAAAACTCTCTTCAAAAGGACCTGTCTTTTTTAAACAAGAACGCATTGGTATTAATGGTAAGCCATTTAATATTGTAAAATTTCGAACCATGGTGGTCGGGGCCGAAAAAAATGGGCCTCAATTATCGAGTTCAAATGATGCGCGAATCACTAAAGTTGGTAAATTTTTACGAAAGACCCGATTGGACGAGTTCCCACAATTTTGGAATGTTTTAAAAGGTGACATGTCAATTGTTGGGCCGCGTCCGGAACGTCAATTTTACATTGATCAAATCGCTAAAAAAGACCCGCAATATTTGTATTTACATAAAGTTAGACCGGGAATTACTTCTTGGGGGCAAGTGAAGTATGGTTATGCCGAAAATGTGGACGAAATGGTTCAACGAATGAAATTTGATTTACTTTACATTCGTAACATGTCCCTAGCATTGGATTTTAAAATCATGTTTTATACCGTTGCGATTATCGTTAAAGCAAAAGGTAAATAATTACAGCTTAATAATTTCGAAAATAATAAGGCTAGCTGCAATGGCTAAGCCAATAATAATTGATTTCAACCAAATTGGTTTATCTGATAAGATCACACTATAGATGCCACCCAAAAATAAAATGGGTCCCAAAATAAAACCTAAAAAATAAATAAATTTTAGTGTCGCCAAGCCAACTAGAATGGCTAAAATACCAACATTAAATTTGGTGTATAGTTTTTGAATAAGGCTATTGTTTTTCATAAAAAAAACAGGGACAATGTCCCTGTGTAATAGTATTAATCAATTTTCATTTCTGGTACGTCATCAGGTACTACCAATTCGCCTTCCGTTGCATTAATGATCTCTTCTACAGAAACACCAGGTGCTCTTTCAATTAAATGAAATTTTTGGTCTTTAATTTCTAAAACTGCTAAGTTCGTTACGACTTTTGTAACGCAACCAACACCTGTTAAGGGTAAGCTACATGATTTTAGAATCTTTGACTCACCTTTTTTATTGGTGTGCATCATGGCTACAATAATATTTTGTGCAGAAGCCACTAAATCCATAGCGCCTCCCATACCTTTCACCATTTTACCTGGTATTTTCCAGTTGGCAATATCTCCATTTTGAGCCACTTCCATAGCGCCTAAAACAGTCAATTGTACATGTTGTCCTCTAATCATGGCAAATGAGGTAACGGAATCAAATAATACAGCTCCATCATTTAAGGTTACTGTTTGTTTACCCGCATTAATTAAGTCGGCATCTTCTTCTCCATCAAAAGGAAAAGGTCCCATGCCTAAAATACCATTTTCAGATTGAAACTCAACTTCAATTCCTTGTGGAACATAATTGGCCACAAGTGTAGGTATTCCAATTCCTAAATTGACATACCAACCGTTTTGTAGTTCTTGAGCAATTCTTTTTGCGATTCCAATTTTATCTAAAGCCATGTTATTAATTGTTTAATTATTTAATTTTCAAATTAATTCATTTTCAAATTATTTACTTCTAACTGTTCTTTGTTCAATTCGTTTTTCAAATCCGTCACCTTGGAAAATACGTTGTACAAAAATTCCTGGGGTATGAATAAAATTTGGATCTAATTCACCAGCTGGTACAATTTCTTCAACTTCAGCAATTGTTATTTTTCCAGCCATTGCCATTGCCGGATTAAAATTTCTGGCAGTACCTTTAAAAATTAAATTTCCTTCCGTATCTCCTTTCCAAGCTTTCACAATCGCAAAATCGGCGGTTAGGGCCGTTTCAAGAATATGTGGTTTACCATTAAAAACTTTAACTTCTTTGCCTTCAGCGACTTCCGTCCCATATCCTGCTGGGGTATAAAATGCTGGAATTCCAGCTCCACCTGCTCGACATCTCTCAGCTAACGATCCTTGAGGAATTAAATCTACCTCTAATTCTCCAGATAACATTTGTCTTTCAAATTCATCATTTTCTCCAACATAAGATGAAATCATTTTTTTGATTTGTTTTTTCTGTAATAGAAGTCCTAAACCAAAATCATCTACACCTGCGTTATTTGAAATACAAGTTAAACCTGTAATATTTTGCCTAACCAATTCGGCAATGCTATTCTCTGGAATGCCGCAAAGACCAAATCCGCCCAACATTAAAGTCATGTTGTTCTCAATGCCTTTTAAAGCTTCTGTAACGTTATTAACTACTTTATTCATCTTAATATGGTTTAAAAATCTATACCCGTGCCGCTTCCTGAAGTGGAAATAGACTTAGGGCAGTTGAAAATTGTGTTATCATAAAATGGCGGTGCTTCAAAATCTCCTGTTGAAATTTCAATGGATTTATCAGCATAGACTTGTTGCATGTAATACCCATAAATAGGTAGAGCCATTCTGGCACCCTGTCCCCAAGGATACGAGCGAAAATGTATTTGCATGTCATCAGCACCAACCCAAACTCCTGTTACCAAATCTGGTGTTAATCCCATAAACCAACCATCTGATGCGCCGTTGGTTGTTCCTGTTTTACCAGCTGTTGGATATTTTATTCCTCCCCACGGTTGTGAACTTCTTAAACTTCCACTTGTAGAATAATATTTTGGACCTCCATTTTTCCCTCTTTGATAAGGGTTAGCAGCCCCGTTTACCGCCCCTTTCATCATACCAATCATGGTATAGGCTAGTTCTTCAGGCATAGCCTCATGCATGTCATATTCTAAATCAATTATCACGTTTCCGTTTTTGTCTTCTACCCGCATCACGTATACCGGCTTAATGTAAACGCCTTTATTGGCAAAGGTACTTTGGGCGCCTACCATCTCATATAACGACAAATTCATTGGGCCAAGACACATAGATGGTACCACGTCCTCAGGTCTCAAATAAATCCCAACTTGTTTTAAAAGTTTTGCTAACAACTGTGGACCTTCAACCGGTCCTAAATCCCGCATAATGGCTACTGTGATATTATTTAATGAACCAGCTAAGGCACATTTTGCTGGAATTTGAAAACTGGTGTTTTGAGTTCCTGTTTTGGGACACCAAGATTTATTTCGAGTTGGTGAAACCGGCACATCAATACAATAACTGAGGTCGGCATAAGTTTTACACGGCGTAATTTTACCAATACCAAGGGCTGCTGCATAAACAAATGGCTTCATAGTTGACCCTACCTGCCGTTTTGTACCTTTAACATGGTCTAATTGAAAATGGTTAAAATTTGGTCCACCCACCCAAGCTTTTACAAAACCAGTTTTTGGATCCATTGACATTAAACCAGCTTGTAAAAAACCTTTGTAATAGCGAATAGAATCCATTGGAGACATAATGGTGTCAATGTAACCATTGTAAGAGAAAACAGTCATCTCCACAGGTGTATTAAAGACCTTGTCAATTTCCGAATCACTTTTCCCTTGAACGTTTTTCATTTGGTAGTAGCGCTCAGAATTTTTCATGCCTCTTTTCATGATACTTGCAATAACCTCTTCTGCATTTTTAGTATCATTGGCAAATGGGGGATGTTTGACATTTTTGTTGTAATTATTTTTGTCAAACTCTTTTTGTAGGGTTTCTGCAAAATGTTTAACCACAGCATCCTCTGCATATTTTTGCATACGAGAATCGATAGTTGTATAAATTCTTAAACCATCTTTATAGATGTTATAAGGTTTCCCATCTTTTTTGGCGTAAACATAGGTGCCATCAGGATTTTTTTCGTCAAACTTTTTGGTTAACTCATCTCTAAGAACCTCTTTAAAGTAAGGGGCAATTCCTTTTTTATGGTCAACAATTTGGTAATCTAAAACTATAGGTAAAACCCTTAAAGAGTCGTATTGTGCTTGTGTAATTTTTGCGGTTAAATTAGGGTTGTCGGAGTCTTTTAGCCACTGCTTTAGTACAACATTACGCCTGTGCTGGGTTGTATCTGGGTGTTTAAGAGGATTAAACAAAGAAGGGTTTTGAGCCATCCCTACCAACATGGCAGCCTCTTCCATTTTTAAATCTATCGGCTTTTTATTGAAATAAACATGAGAAGCGGTTTGAATTCCAACAGCATTATTTAAAAAATCAAAGTTATTTAAATACATGGTAATAATTTCCTCTTTGGTGTAGGCTTTTTCTAGTCTAACGGCCAGAACATTTTCACCAAATTTTTGCTTTAATCTATCCCATTTATTTTTGGCTACACCACCTCTGGCTGTGTCTTGCAAAGTGTATAGTAATTTCGCTAATTGCTGTGAAATGGTACTGGCACCACCTTTATTTTGCCCCACAGCAGCATACCCCAATGCCCGAGCTAATCCTTCACCATCCACTCCTGAGTGCTCAAAGTATCGTTTGTCCTCCGTTGCCACTAAAGCTGAAATAACAAAAGGTGATATTTCGTCATAGGTAATACTTTTTCTGTTAACACTCCAATAACGCCCCATTTCTTGACCATCAGATGTATAAATAATGGAAGCCTGCTTATCAGGTGGATTGGACAATTCTTCAAATTCTGGAATATTTGCTTTTGATTGTTCTAGCATAAATACCACAACAAACAGTGGGGTAAATGCCAAAAGCCAAGTCGCAATAATAATGATGCGTTGAAATTTTTTACTTAAAGTTGGTTTTGGTTTGTTGCTCATAGATATCTATTAAACTAGGATGTAAAAATACAATTATAAAATAAAGTTTAAATATGATTTTGAGATTTTTTATTAATTGTTAACAAAATTAAGACTTAAAGCTTATTTTTGAAGCTTTCAAATCTATGAAAACACAAACTAGAATTTTACAATTAGATGGTCTACGATTTATTGCGGTTTTTATGATATTTGTAGCACATTGGGCTCAAAACCATTTTCATTCGGCTTTATTAAAGGAAATTCCATTTGTACATGGGGTAACCCTTTTTTTTGTGTTAAGTGGATATTTAATTACCTTATCTTTACTAAAAAACAAAGGACAATTAATCGCCAAAGGTAAGATTTTAAAAGTGTTTTATCTCCGGCGATTTTTGAGAATTTTTCCTATTTATTATTTGCTGCTGTTTATTTTATTTATTCTTAATTATGAACAAACACGTCCGCTTATTGCGTGGTTAGCAACCTATACGACAAATATTTACCAATCGATTGAAAATGTTGAGATAGGACATTTAAACCATTTGTGGTCCCTGGCAGTAGAAGAGCAATTTTATATTTTTTGGCCTTTTATTATTTTGTTTGTTAAACCAAAGTTTACAACCTTTTCAATTATAGCGACCATAGTTTTTTCAATTTTAGTAAAGGCCTATTTGTTTTTTTATATTGGTAAATGGATGGCTACAGCTTATTTCACCCTAAGTTGCATGTATGCTTTGGGCTTAGGCGCGTTATTAGCAAAAATTCAACTTGACCACAAAATAATGAGTAAGTTTTTAAGACAGAAGAAATGGTTTTATTTTGCTTTAGTTATTTATGGTCTTATAATTTTATTTGGTATTAATTCCAAGTTACCATGGTTTAAGGAGATTTTTGATGAATTTATTTTCGCTATTATTGCTATGATGGGCATTCATATTGCCTCAAATAATGGGTTTACAAATATCGGAAAATGGATGTTGGAATTACCATTTGTAATACATTTAGGTCAAATATCTTATGGCTTGTATTTATACCATTTATTGGTGCCAAGTTTATTTCTCTTCTTATCAAATCAATTAGGGATTACAGTTGATTTTAAGCCTATTCTGTTTATAATTTACTTTGTGATAACTTTTTTACTGGCTCAATTGTCTTGGGTTCTTATCGAAAAGCCTCTACTAAAGATGAAGAAAAAAATTCCCTATTAGATTAATATTCTTATTCTTTGACTAAATTTGTGGTTTGCAAAAATTGATATGAAAATAGGTTTAGTATTATTGGTTTTTATCTTGTCTTTATGGGGATGTCAAACGTCTTCTTCAGGTGTTGAAGGTAATGAGATCATTTACCAATCAGGGGCTGAAATTGTTGATGGTGAATATTTGACAGACTCAACAGGGCAATTTAAATTTAAATCATCAAAACAGAGAACGGATGAGGTTAGTCGCACTGGAAAATATTCAGTCAGGTTAGACAGTAACTCAGTTTACGGCTACAGCATAACATTAGATGATATTAAAGAAGGTGAGTTGTTTCAAATATCAGCTTGGCAGAAAGAAGGGAGCAGCCATGGGACTTTAATTTGTAGTGTTAAAGGCAAAAACAATTACATTTTAAGAACTTATTACAATGACTACGTTCCACAAGATGGTTGGATCCACCATAAATTAGATTTTGTAGCCGACCGAAACGTAAAAGCCTTGACTATTTATGTGTATGCTGGTAAACATTTAGCCTATTTTGATGATTTTGAAATCAGAAGATTAACCACAATTCCTAGCATTGATTATCAGACAAAATTGAACTTGTATATCCCTGACTCTTCACAACAATTGTTGGATATGTATATCGAAAATTCAATTTCATCTGCCACTATAAAAGATGAGTATAAAGCTTATGTGCCAGCGTTTATGGTTTTGGGAGCCGATACCGTTTCAATTGACATGAGATTAAAAGGAGATTGGACGGATCACTTGGTTTACGGAAAGCCATCTTATCGAATTAAAGTGAAAGGGAATTATGCCTTTCAAGGGTTAAAAACATTTTCTATTCAGCACGTAAAAACTAGAAACTATATGCATGAATGGTTTGTGCATAAATGGTTTGATAAAGAAGATTTATTATCCACTACTTTTGATTTTACGGAGGTTAACATAAATGGTCAAAATAAAGGGGTTTATGCTTTTGAAGAGCACTTTGATAAACAATTATTGGAGAGTAGAAATAGAAGAGAGGGACCTATTTTAAAATTAGATGAGGCGGGATTTTGGAATATTGTGGCCTATCAAAAACAACATCCTGAGTTTGAAAAAGCGTTACCGTATTTTGCGGCAAGTTTAGTCAGTATGTTTAAAAAAGGGCGCACCCTAAAAAATAAAGTGCTTAAACATGAATTTTTGGAAGGTGCAAATCTGTTGACTTTGTTTAAAAACCAATTTGACCGACCAGAACAACTGTTTGATATTAAGCGTGTAGCGAAATTTTATGCCTTAATTGATGCGACTAATAGTTACCACAGTTTGGCATGGCATAACCGTAGATTTTATTTTAATCCAGTTATTCAAAAGTTAGAACATATTGGGTTTGACATGTTGCCAGGAACGGAAATGAATTATCCTTTGTCCATTGAATCAAAAATTGGGACGGAATTTACGGGTGATGAATTTGCATTAACAAGACCATTAATATTGAATAAAACTTTTAAGCAACATTATTTAAGTTACATGGAAACCTTTACGGATGAAAGTTATATTTCGGCGCTTTTAGAGCAATTAAATTCTGAGATTAAACAAAGGGAGGATTTGATAAAAATTGAAACCTACGGGTACACTTTTGATACAGCCTTTTATTATCAAAGGGCTAAAATTATAAGAAATAAGTTGGTGGATGTAAATGTAAAATGGGACCAATTGTTGGTGGCAGAGGCAAATGGTGAAACGGATGAAATTGCACCTAAACATTACGAACCTTTTGACGGGCCGATTAGGTTTGATGGCGTTTCCGTTAATGCTTACCGTTCAAAAATAGATTCAGGTGTTTACCAATTGGAAATTGAAAATTATCATTTAAATGATGTTCAATTATTAGGTTACGAAATCAAGTTAAAAAAAGGAGAGTTGATTAAGTTTGATACGCCCAAACCGCTTCCAAAGTTTGATGAGGTAAAGGGTATGAGTGACATCACTTTAGTGTTAAATGAAAAACCACGAGCCATTTATTACGTAACGGATAACAATCCGGGAGAAGTGGTGCATCAAAAAGTAATCAAATGGGCCAAACCTAAAGGAGGCTCCACCCGAATGAAATTCGAAAATAAACGGATTGATTATGGTAAATATGGTCAACTAAAAGACTCTGTTTTTACTTTTAAAAGTGGAGAACATCAAATTAAAGATTTATTATTTATACCAGAAAAATATAAAGTGGTCGTACCAAAGGGAACCGCAATAGACTTTGTTGAGGATGGAGGTTTAATCATTAATAATTCATTTTATTGTGAGGGAGACAGTTTAAATCCGATACGATTTTACTCTTCAGACGGGCAAAATAATGGGGTAACGGTTCTTCAAGTTCCTGAGGTGAAAATGAGTTATGTCATTGCAGATAGTTTAAATCGATTACATGAAGATTATTGGGATTTAACTGGGGGCATAACAATTTATGAATCAGAGGTGGAGATGTCGCATTGCACGGTAAAAAATAATACGGCAGAGGATGCGTTAAACATCATTAGGTCTAATTTTAATATCACAAATTTAACCGTAGAAAATACCTATTCTGATGGCTTTGATGCCGATTTTTGTACCGGTAGTATTTCCTATTCTAGTTTTACAAATACAGGTAATGATTGCATTGATTTTTCGGGATCTGTAGTGGATATTTCAGATATTAAAATTAAACATTCAGGTGATAAAGGCATATCGGGTGGTGAGCGCTCTACGCTTACTCTTCACAATATTGACATTAATGGCGCCTTTACCGGGGTGGCAGCTAAAGATGATACCAAAATTACTGGGGGTCAAATTTCTGTAAAAAATGCCGAATATGGTTTAGCAGCTTTTCAAAAAAAGGCAGAGTACGACAACGCTCAAATTACCTTAACAGAGGTGGTTTACGACCAAATTATGAGTTACGGATTATTAGATAAAGGTTCAGTGGTTCACTTAAACGGCCATTATTTTATAGGTACAGTTATTCTTGATATTGATGCCCTTTATGCCCGATTTGAGAAATAAAATTACTCTGTAAAAGCAAAGCTGTTATAGCCACTTATAGTTGTTTTGCTTTTTGTTTTATTCCATAAATAACATTTAAAATTTGATATTGAATCCGTTATAGGGAGTTTGAATTGATAAAAATATTGATTTTTATCCGGGCTAAGTTTCATAGCTTGCCAATGCAAAGTACTGTCTGAAGGATTTTTAATTTCATAAATTACAGAAATATCAGATTCAGGATTAATGTTGTAATCGAACTGAATGTTATAGTTGATTTCATTTTGTTTAACTGTAATCGTTGGCGTTAAATTGTGATATTCTTTTTCAAGAATAAAGCTGTCGGTTGTATCATCAGAAAATAGCATTTGGAATGAAAGACTTTCACAAAATAAGTCATTTGATATTATCTTGTTGTGTTTTGTGGTTTCCTCATTCATTCGTATAAAGATATCCAATTTGTTTTTGAGTAAATTAAAAATAGAATCATCATAAATTGGTTGAATATTAAATTTCTCGTCAACGGCATACAAATCATCTCTGTGAATATAATATCCATTGTAATAGCAATCAATAAGCTCTCGATTACCTTCCATAAAAACATAAAAATTGTTTGATTCTGAGAATAAGTTTTTCCCTAATGACGTACTGTTGAGAGGAATGAAGTCTAAATTTGGTTCGAGTAAGGATAGGACAGATTCATAAATATCTAAATGACTAACAATTTGATGAAAGACCTGAGGTGATTTTAAATTATTCGCATACATTATCAAGGGAACGTGATATTTCTTCAGTTCATTATCTCTTGGCAATTCTGTCATGGGATGATCGCCCGTAATAATGAAGATAGTATTGTCAAAATCAGCTCTTTTTTTGTATTGTTCAAAAAATTCTTTTAGTGCATCATCTGTAAAAGGCAAAGTTTTTAAGTATTTTGAATAGGTTGAATAAAAATTAGAATTTTCATGTACCAAAAGCTGTTGTGTAATTTTGAGATATTTTTCTTCTTCTGAAGCTATAAAGGGGTCATGCATGCTACCAGTAAAATAAATATCTAACCTAGGGGTAGAATTTAAGCTGTCAATGCAATACAAAGATTGAGCAAACAAGTCTTTATCATGATATCCCCAAAAAAAGTTATCCTTTCCAACAATTATTTTTTCGAAATGAGATTGATAGTCATCATTATCAATAATTAAATCAATACCGTTACATCTAAAAAAGGCATCCTTGTGATGAAACCAACTACCTTGTCCGTAATAAAAAGTTGTAAAATAGCCATTTTGTTTTAAGATAGAAATCAAGGAAAGATGATTTGGATATTGGTCTAATAGGGTGAATCCTAAGTCGCCATAAGGCAATCCACCCACAATTGATGGAACCGCTGCATACGATCGTTCACCCAAAGTAAAACACCTGTCCCAATATAAACTACTATCTTTTAATCCCATTAAAAATGGCATAAATTCCGATTGGTGATAGGGATGGACAAAATCATCATTTAAGCCTTCAATTATTAAAATGACAACATTTGGTTTTGATTTAAAAGTTTCAAAGTAAGATGAAATTTTATTATCTTTTTCAAATTCATGAATTAGGGGGTATTCAATAGAATTAAACGACTTTTCTGGGTATAGGTTTTGGAAATCAATTGCTGAAAAATGCTTGTCATTTTCTGATTTAAAAAAGTATTGTAGACTTTTTGAGAAGAAATAATTACTTTTATTTTGAGTGAATTTATTAATGTTTTCCAATTGAAATACATTTAGGTATAATCCTAAAGGAAAACACAAGATTGGGATGATTTTAATATATTTTGAAATCAAAAATTTCGATTTGAAAAACCATAAGCTCAAAAAAAGATAAATAATATTAAATAAAATGATTGAAAAATAAAGATCGTTAAATGAAACGCTTGATGATTGGATTGTAAATTCAATTTCATTTAAATCATGTTTATATAAAAAGATATCTAGCGGTAGTAGCTGGTAAGAAAAGTATTTAATGATAAGCAAATGCGTATTACCTATCAATCCTGCACAGAGGACAAAAATGAGGTTAATAAGTCGGCTTAGATTTAGTTGGGCAAAAATATAATATATGGGAAAAAATAATAAAGTGTAGAAGCTGGCCAGATTTAAATCAAACAGAATACCCAGGATTTCACCTTTTACGGTTATGGTATCTATAGGGAAAGATTGGGCAATTAAATAAACTTCCAGAAATCGTAATAAAACCATACTGAAGAAAACCAGTGTTATGATTTTAAAATATTGATTATAAATTTTCATAGGTTTGTAAATATAATCAAAATAAAAAAAGGAGTAATTTTCATTACTCCTCCTATAGATTTTAGTTAGTTAGCTTGTTAAATCAGTTCTTTTTCAATCACCTCTTTTAAAGTTGTTTTTGGTAACGCGCCTGCTTGCATCATAGGTTGTTTGTCAACCGGAATAAATAACATGGACGGGATTGATCTAATTTGGAAAACAGCTGCTAGTTCTTGTTCAACTTCTGTGTCCACTTTGTAAATCACTAATTTGTCTTTGTATTCTTCCGATAGTTCTTCTAAAATAGGCGCAACCATTTTACAAGGTCCACACCAGTCAGCATAAAAATCGATAATTGCAGGAACGTTACCCTTAAATTTCCAATCTTTTTCTGTGGTATAGTCAAAAACTTCTTCTTTAAATTTATCTGTTGTTAATTGTACTGTTGGCATAATGCTAATTTTTATTTAATTTTTTGCAAAGATAACGTTCCTAGTTTCTTTTATTAGTAATATTTATCACGTGCAACGGCGATAGATTATTTCGAAAATGCTGAATACATCCAAACTAGTTTTTCTTGCTCTCTGATGTAATCACTCATTAACGCATTTGTTCCCTCATCTCCTGCATCATCACTTAAGTTTAAAATGTGACGTTGCTTTTTAAGTAAAATTTCAAAGCTATCCAAAATGGCACTTACAGTTCCTTCCGCATCTGTGACATTGGTTTTCTCTTTAATTTCTGATTGCTCTAAATAGGTCGTGTAGGAATGTGTTGGTTGCGCGGCTAATGTTAAAACACGCTCAGCAATTTCATCAACCTTAAGCAATAAATCATTATAAAGCTCTTCAAATTTTACGTGCAACTCAAAAAACTTTTTCCCTTTAATGTTCCAGTGGAACCCTCTTACGTTCATGTAAAAAATTTGGTAGTTTGCTAATAAATCGTTTAATTGATCTGCTAATGCTTCTGATTTCTCTTGATTTAATCCAATTCTGTTCATAATTTGTATTGTTTTTTGTTTTTGTACACTACAAAGATAAGGAGGAGTTGAGCTATTGTCAAATTGATAATTTTTATATTCTTATAAGTTTTGTTTATATACTGTAGCTTTGAATAAAATATTCTTGTTACGTTTTTATTGGCTACATTTGTTGTTGAGAACAATTTAAGCCTATGAAGTATTTACAATTTTTGACTAAGTTATTTTGGATTGTAGTCCCAGGAAGGGAAAAGAGGATATTGTTATTATACTATGTATTTATAGGTCTATTTTTATTATCATGTAAAAAGAATGAGCCTACTTATCAAGTTGTGGAATCAATTCAGGTGGATTCAATTGTAAAAGAGAATAATAGCGATATTAAGTATTACGTGAGTTTTGACCTCATGCCAAATGAAACTCAAGAAATTTTATCAAAGGGTGTGTGTTTCAGTAAGAATCATCCCTATCCTAATTTAGAAAATGATGAGGTGTATTACTCTCAGTCTGGAGTAGAGGGGAATAAATTTGAGGGATTTATTGATGCGTTGAGTTATGATGAAACTTATTACTTCAAAGGGTTTATTAAAAATACGTTTAATGTTGTTTACAGTGAAGTTTATGCTTTTGAATTAGGTAAAGGGTGGCGATTATTACCATTTGAATTACCAAATGAAAGTTTTCCTATTGTTTCAATGGACGCCCAAAATCCGGGGTCCTGCTGGGTAGTTGGTTATGATATGTTTCAAATGACAATTGATAGTGGAGCCAATTGGAGCTCGATAGCCGCGAATTCCGAAACTTTAAATCTAATTGATTTTAGTGATGAAAACAATGGAATGTTGAGTTCAAAGTATACGTATATTGATCTCTTAAAAAGTACTTCAGATGGTGGAAATACGTGGGTAGATATTTCATCAAATATTGATTTGCCCGCAGTGGTTACTATGGATTACGCAGCGCCCAATACGTTTTATTTTTCTAATTTTCTTGATACAGTTTTTGCTACCTATGATGGGGGGCAGAACTGGGTGTCACATTATATAGATCTTGAATCCTATTATATTGCAAGTATGGAGTTTGTATCACCCTCAATGGGGTTTGTTTTATCCACTTCAGGTAAGGTTTATAAAACTTCCAACAGTGGTTATGACTGGATTGAAATTGGACAAGTTGCGCCTCCCGTATCAACAGGAATGGATACTTACCACATAAGTGTGTTGAGTGAATCAGTTTTTATTGCCAGCGTTAAAAATAAAGTTTATAAGTCAGTAGATGGGGGAGCGTCATGGTACGTAATAATCGAAAATGATGCGTATGACTATGTAAAATCTATCAGTTTTGCAAATGAAACTGACGGTTTAATTGTAATTGAATCAGAACTCTATAGAACTTATGACGCGGGTGAAAATTGGGTACGCGAAATTCTTCCGTTTCCTGCCATGTACGGTACGTTCGTTTCTGCAAAATTATTGAGTCCAGATTATGCCTATTTGGCTGGAGAAGATTTTGTTTGTGTTTATTACTAAGCCTGCATAAGATCTCAATTAATTCACAACTGCACCCGAAACATTTGAACCTCTGTAACGGTATCTAATTCTTCCACCTTCAGATGTACCTTCAGTGATGTCCGTTGCCATAACTCTATCCATAACTAAAGTGGCCGAACCTAATGTTAAATTTGATTTTTGAGTAACCCCTAAAACCATATCTGTTGCCCCTAAATCATCTTGAGAAAATAAAGCATCTTCACCCCAAGATGGTGTACCAATATAAAAACTTGCTCTTTCATTAGCTACCAAGGCGTTCCCAACCCAAGTTAAAGTTTGTGCTGATGACTTGGTAATGGTATCGAAACCAGCTGGAAAAGCAATGGTGTCACCTGTTGGAACGGTATTCGTAAAAACTGTGCCTTCTGTGTTGGTATAAACAAAAGTTCCAGTCGTTAATTTTCCTGCATACTCTTTATGGTGACCAGCATAAAGTGGCTCGTAAGGTAATACATCACCATTAAAAGTAACGTTTGCACTGGTTGAGTCAGTTAATTCTAAAATAGTACCAGTAGGTCCACCAAATTTAAATTTGGCAACCGCATGTGTTTTATCCGAGTTTTTATTGTAAAATAACTCATAATCACAGTAGATTTTATCTTGATTTACATCAGAAGAATCTTCTTTTTGGCAAGCTACAATTGATAATAGTGCTAAACCTAATAATCCAATAGTTTTTTTCATGTTATATTAATTTAAGTAATGCAATTTACGTATTTATTGCATTAAATCCAAAAACAATACCAATATAATCTCGATTTAGTATTGCCAATAATTTACTTTTATTATTTTTAGGCTAAATTGATTTGTTATGAAAAGAAAATATATCGCTTTGGTAGCCTTGATGTTCATGTTGGCTTGTGGACAAGAACAAGCATCCAAAAATAATGTGGAGCACATAGATGCAGATACTTTAGTTGAAAAAGTGGAAACCGAAACTCAGCCAGAAGTGAAATTATTTGATATGCATCCTGAACCTATTTATGAGGAGGAACAAGAGGATTATTTACAGCCAAATATAAAATACTTTACAGGGGAGATTGCTGGTGATAAAATTGAACTCATTTTAAACCAATTGACTAAACCAAATCAATTTGTTGGTCATTATTTATACAATTCAAACGGGGCTTGTTTCGAAATTAAAGCAGATTGGTCTGAATCTAAAGATAGTATTTTTATTAAGCGATATAAAGATAATAAAGTACGGGAAGAATTTAAAGGGGCTTGCACTGATAATTTAAGTGAAATCAATGGAGTCTGGGTTAAAGGTGAAAATCAAAAACCATTTAGTTTAAAAGCTGTTAAAAATACCCCAGAGCAAGCGCAGGTGTTTATTAATTTAGAAAAAGGAATAGGGCTCCATTTAACTCAAAATGGAATCCGAATGGAAGAAGGGTATTCGGGCATGGAAAGGTTTAATAATTTCATGTTTACCAATCAAATGGGGGCAGCATACGATTTTGGACAAGAGTGGTCTCATTATGGTTCTCAAGTTTTTGAAGACCAAAATGAAATCATTTATTCATCTATAGATTTAAATAATTCAGAAGAAACGCTTTTCGAAACGCCTCCTAGTGGCCCAGATGATTTTGAAAACTCAAATGTTATCGGGACTGAGTACTCCGCCTACGGCGATTGGATAGTTCAAGTGATAAAAGATGGGGAAAGCACTTTTGATACCATTAAAATTAAAGAGGATAGGAACCTTGAGCCGGTTATGTTCAGAAAATGGGTGGTATTTATGGATGAGGGCGGTAATAATCTTGTTTACCAATGGAACTCGGCAAATAAAAAATTTGAAAAACGTCAATAGATTAAATTATGTTCAAGACAAGTATATGGATATTGGGGTTAGGATTTCTCATGGCATGTCAAGAGACTAAACCTGTTGAATCTAAAGAAAAGGTCGAAAGTGAAACCAATCAGCCGATAGATACAATTGAAGAGGTTGAAGAGCCAAAGTTATTTGATATGCATCCTGAACCTATTTATGAAGAGGAGAGTAGCGCGTTTGAGAAACCTAACCTTCATTATTTCTCGGGACAAAAAGGGTCGGATAATATTAGCTTTGTATTGTTGAAAGGTGGTGAATACAGTTTGGATGGCTATTATCTTAATCAAACCCAAAATGAAATGGTGCATGTTTCGGCGAAAAAATATGCAGAAGGTGACAGTTTAAAGATTTCACTCCAAGAACAAAGTATGGGACATTTTGAAGGCGCATGGCTAATCAACGAAAATAAAATAAATGGTATTTGGGTAGGTACAGATTCAACTGAAATCGAATTTGAGGTGACGGAAGAAATTAATAGTCCAGAACAAATTCAAGTTTTTACTGATTTGTCGACAGGTGTTGGTTTAATACTAACTAAAAATGGAATAAGAAAACGGGAAAATCCTGATGGAGAAGTTGATTTTAATACTTTTATGAACCACCAAACTGTGATATTGGGAGGGTATGATACAGGGGAGGAGTGGATAAATTATTCACAACAAATCTTTTGGGATAGGGATCAAATAGTATACACTTGGGTAGAAATTAATAATGTCTTATGGACAGATTTTGAGGGTACTGATGGGGAGTTAGGTACTGAGCAAGAAAGTTATGTAAAAATGGAAGTTAAAGTAATTACAGATGGTTTAACGCATTCCGATACTATTTCATTCACGGAAGACATGAACTTAAGTGTAGTTTTATTTCAAGAAAACATTTGTTTTGTGGATGATGATGGCAAATTAAAAAAACAATTTAAATGGCAGGCCTCTGAACAAACGTTTAAAGAAAAATAAATATTTGGATTATTTGAAATTGTCTCCTTTTGTTGACAGTAACCTGCCTATCCCTTGTACAAATTTAAGTATTATCCACCTCACCTGGTGAGTAAATCTAAGTGTTAGATTCTAGTAATCTAAGAATCTTAATATTACCTTTGCCTTTCAATGACAAATGCCGAATCTACAGATCAGTTTTATTTTGAATTACAAAAAAGGGTAGGAAATAATTGTAAAGGTTTAATTGAGTTTATTCCTATTACCAACTACCATCAAATAAAAGATACCGGTAAATTTAAAATTTATGAAGATTGGTGGCTTGCAAACCCTGAGGTGGTAGTGTCAAAAGTAAAAGCGATTACCGGGCAAAGTCAACGAATATTTGCCAGAAAAACGACAGTCAAGACAATTAATAAAATTGTGGCCGACCAATTTTTGAATGACAATCATATTTATGGGACTACGCAAGCCAAGCATAAACTTGGTTTATTTTTGGATAAAAAACTGGTGGCCGTAGCGACTTTTTCCGCTCAACGCAATTTAAATGTCGGGCGTTCGGTAGAATTGATTCGGTTCTGTTCGCTAAACGGGACTACCATTGTTGGCGGATTGGATAAGTTA
>PDWJ01001341.1_pt1 | contig 41822 bp, 35 predicted proteins | sample 1430881 | NCBI WGS metagenome assembly PDWJ01 (sample SAMN01162460, study PRJNA174530) | Oral metagenome, whole genome shotgun sequencing project. | biome: Marine environment; feature: Marine mammal; material: Swab sample of the gingival sulcus; isolation source: swab sample of gingival sulcus...
TGTGAAATAATAATGTCCAAAGCAGTTCAATGTTGTTATCAAACTGTTCAAATATAAAATTATTTTTGATTACTTTTTGTATAGTTTTTCCCTCAATTAGAGTTTCAATTACTTTGTTTACGCTTAGGTTCTCAATATGATTTTGTATTAAGGAATAATCGCTTGAATTTACCCAATATGCTTGAAATCCGTCCTCTATGTTCGATAAATAATTCATAATAGACCAAGGATTGTAAATTTTATCGGTTTTTCCGAATTTATAGCCATTATACCATTTTTCCACTTCGGGCAATTGGTCGCCAACGTTAAAATAGTCTAACAAATCTTCTATTTCTTTTTGTGTAAATCCGAACTTATCGGAAAAATAGTTTGATGTAATATCATAAACTTTTATATTGTTCCATTCTGAAAAAATACTTTCTTTTCCCACTCGCATCACGCCTGTCAACAATCCTTTTTCAAGATAAATGTTGTCTTTGTAGGCTTTGCCGAGAAAAGTTTGCATAAAACCAATAACTTTTTCATAGTAAGTCTTGTTTTCTTTGTCGGTTGATTTTATTGGAGGGTTTGTATAGTTAAAGGCATTTATAATTGGTGTATCGTATTCATCTACAAGTATTATCACCTTTTTATTAAAATGCTTGTGAAGGTAACTACTTAATCTTTGCAAACTGAATGCAAAATGCCTTGTCTTTTGCAATTTCAAATTCGGCAAACAGTTCTTTGCTTTGCGGTTTTTGAATATTAAAGAAATAATCAATCATTGATAAATTCAAGCTTTTGCCGAAACGTTTTGGTCGAGGCATCAGAATAACGTCGCTTTGATTATTGTAAAACTCTGATATTAAAGCTGTTTTATCAACAAAATAATGATTGCCTTTTATCATTAGTTCAAAGTTTGAACGTCCTATTTTTAGCGTTTTTTTGGGTTTCATTTTTTCTGACTTCCAACTTGAACTTCTTTGTTAATAACTTCATCTGATAAAATTAAAAAAATAAGTCGAGCAAGCAAAAAACTTCTCTTTTTTTATTGCGCTCCGTTTTCTTTTGGCTTCTGATTGATTTTTTTCATAAAATGAATTAATTTTGTTCCGAAATGATTTGAATTTTTACGAGTATCTTTGTTGAAATTCAAAACAAAAGCTCAGTGGAGGGCGACCAATGTTTCGTTCTGACACAAAAAACAAAAAACGAATAGCCCCAAATTTAAAGTACGCACAAATGAACAAAATAATACGATTGACGCTTTTATGTTCATACAGTTTTTCTTTATTTTCACAAAATGAAGTTGTGCAAATCAATACTATCTTTTTTCATAAAGATGTTGCTTACTTGAATACAGAATATCTAAATTTAAATAAATATTATGAATAAAGTATTATTGGCAGGAGCAACAGGATATTTAGGACGCTTTATAACTCAGGAATTAATTGAAAGAAATTTTGAGACAAGGATAATAGTGCGTAATAAAGCGAAAGTAAATATAAAATCTCCCAATTTAGAAATAATAGAAGCACAAGTAACAGAACCTAAATCGCTTAAAGGAATCTGCAAAGACCTTGATGTTGTTATAAGCACAGTTGGCATTACACGTCAAAAAGATGGACTGACCTATATGGAGGTTGATTATCAGGCAAATGTAAACTTAATAGATGAAGCCCAAAAAAATGGTGTTACAAAGTTTATTTATATCTCGCTTCTTAACGGAGATAAATTAAGGCATATAAAAGGCGGAGAAGCAAAGGAAAAATTAGTTGATTACTTAAAAAGCTCCGGATTGGATTATTGCATTATAAGACCCAATGGTTTCTTTTCCGATATGGGCGATTTTCTTAAAATGGCAAAAGGCGGAAGGATATATCTTTTTGGCAAAGGAGAACTTAAAATGAATCCAATTCACGGAAAAGATTTAGCAAATGTTGTTGTTGATTCAATAAATCGAAACAAACAAGAAATAAACGTAGGCGGACCTGATATCTTATCTCATAACGAAATTGCAGAATTGGCATTAAAGGCATATGGAAAACCTACTAAAATAGTTCATTTCCCCGATTGGATACGAAGATTTGTTATTTGGCTTTTTCGTACTTTTACCAATCAGAAAACTTATGGACCTATTGAATTTTTTTTGACAATAATGGTAATGGACATGCAAGCACCAAAATATGGGAAAGAAAAATTAGAAGATTTCTTTAATCAAGAAGTAAAAAAACAAGAAAGAACTCTGCCGAATCAAGTAGCCCGCCCTGTCGGTTAAGGCAGGGAGAAGCTCTCACAGCACATATATATAATTGTCCACATAAAATAAAACTTAGGACATAGCGTGTAAGGGACTTTCACCCTCCGAAAAAAATCAATACATAAACTTTTGGTAGAATAATAAATATTCGTATTTTAGGAACTTATTATCTAACTTGCAGCCTGCGCACTGCTACGCTTTCGTTAAGGCTAACTAACAAAATAAATAATTATGACAATCGAAGAATGCTTAAAAAATAAAAATATTAATTTTAAAGGAATTTGTGTGCAAGATACCAAAAGAAACTATTTGGTAAAAAGGCTTGGTGTAACTTTGGGGTGGATACTAAATTACAACATAGCTAAAAAATGCGATAAAATTTTAGTATCAGGAAATGACAACGTAGGAAAAGAACACAGGATAACAATGTGTGGAACAGACACACATATAAAAGAACGAAGGTTTTTTTTCATTGCCGACATTGTTAAAATTGTTCACTTAAACACATACCTAAGAGACACAGACGGAATGGCAGACGAAGCAATCAGAAAACACCATTGCGGAACGAACTACCCTATACTGCCACCTTATTGGGATAATAGAAAATATGCAATATATTTTACGAATCCTTCTAAGACTTACGAGTGTGACGATAATTATAGATTATGGCAATCACCGGTAAAATATATTTATTAAAACTTTCAGAAATAGATAAATGAACAAATTTTACGTTGAATAAATATCATTTGCAAAAATTCAAAACGAAGACCGCAGTCCGCAGAGGGAGATCAATCTGCCGCCCCGAATGTCGGGACAAAAAAAAGTCGCCATGGCAACAACTCCTGAAAATCTAAGAAACAAAAACTTAAAATAAAAACAGATGAACAAAATAATACAATTGACGATTTTGTGTTTATGCGGTTTTTCTTTGTTTTCACAAAATGAAGTTGTGCAAATCGACACTATCTTTCTTCATAAAGATGATGCTAAAAAATTGATTTTAATAAACAAAGATGTTGCTATCCTGAATACAGAATATCCAAATTTGAAAAACCGGATATTATCAGCAGGCTTATTTTACGATTTTTCATCGCCTGTTACCGAGCTTGAAACAGGTAATTCATATGCCGTAACAGACCAAAACAAGCAGACCTATAAATTGTATTTCACACAATTGCCAATCGTAAGTATAGATACATCAGAAGCAATCGTTGATGAACCAAGAGTTTATGCCGAGTTTGCTTTGTGCGAAAGTAACGGCAATTTCATACAAAATAACATAGGTATTGAATATCGAGGCGGCTCTACGCAAGCATATCCGAAAAAATCCTTGCGCATAGAATTTTGGAAAAATAAAAATGGCGATGACACCAAAAATATAAGTTTGCTGAACATGCGTAGCGACGACGATTGGAATTTGCAAGCCATGTACAACGAACCGCTCAGAATGCGTACCAAAATATGCTTTGAGTTATGGAACAAAATAGACACCTTGTATTATTTAAAAGACGAAACCAAAGCCATAAACGGCGTTAGACAAAAATTTGTAGAGCTATTCGTAAGCAACGAATATCGAGGCGTGTATGCTTTGAGCGAAAGGATTGATAAAAAACAATTGAGACTGAAAAAATTTAAAAATGGCGAAATAAAAGGAGAATTATACAAAGGAAAAGAGTGGGGCGGTGCTACAACATTTTCAGATTTGCCTCCATACGACAACAACAAGGATTTTTGGGGAGGTTACAGATATATTTATCCGAAAGATACCACAAGTTGGGAAAACTTATACAATTTTGTTGATTTTGTCATCAATGCCAAGAATGCAGATTTTTATGAAAATTATACAGATAAATTTAAAATTGATAATGCGGTCAATTATTTTATTTTCATGAATCTTTTGCGTGCCAAAGACAATACAGGCAAAAATTTATTTGTGGCAAAATACAAAAAAGACAAACCTTATTTCTACGTTCCTTGGGATTTAGACGCAACACTCGGCATCAACTGGACAGGCGAGCAAGATAACATAAGCAACGACTTAATCTCAAACAAATTTTACAGACGACTGATCCTCGATACGCTTTTTACCGACAAACTTAAAGTAAGATGGAATCACCTAAGAGAAACCGTAATTTCTACCAATAGTATTCTTGCTTTGTTTCGTGATTATTATAATTACTTAAACAAAAACGGCGTGTATGAAAGAGAATTATTGGCATGGAACGAATACGATTTTGACTATGATGGGAATATTCAATACCTTACAAATTGGGTGGAAAATAGAATTATTTACTTAGATAATATTTTTAACCGACCGAAGCTGCTGAGAGAGCTTCTTAGAACAAGAGAACTTACCAAAGTTGATGTTAAAATTTACCCCAATCCGGCTTCTAACACTTTAAGAATCAGATTGGGAAGTAAGCACAAGATTGAAAATATTTCGATTTTGAATCTATTAGGAAGTTGTATCTTATCTTGCAACAGCACCAATATTGATGTTTCTAATTTAGACAAGGGCATATATTTCGTAATCATTAATTTGAAAAACAGCCCCAAACTGCTTGAAAAATTGATAATCGAAAGATAAAATCGTTTTTTTAACTCAAAAATTTAAGCAAGCTGAATACGCAAGAAAATCACACAAAGAGAACAATTGTAAAATGCCGGACAAGAGTAGTATAAAAAAGAAAATCAAGAGACACTATTTTTTCCTGCTTGCGTTTGTATTTTTTGCCGCAATCATGTTCATGGTTTCGTTTCTGAATCATTATTTTTTTAAAACCTTTGCATGGGATTACGGAGCTTATAATTTTGCATTTTACGATTATGCCCACTTTAGTCTCAACAACAGCAAGATTTACCTTCACGAGCAGATGAATTTCCTTCAAGATCATTTCTCTACGACCCTCATGATATTGCTGCCGTTTTATTGGCTTTTAGGAAATTTTACAGGAACGTACACTTTGCTGTTTCTTCAATCGACAGTAATACTTTTCGGAGGTTGGGCGGTTTACAAGTTAATTTTGCTGCAAACAAATCGCCCGTTTCTTTCGAGCCTTGCTTTTATTCATTATTTCGTAATTTTCGGACGCTTGACCGCCATTACATCCGATTGCAACATTACTTTTTTTGCCTCGTCGTTGCTGCCGGTTCTATTGCTCTTTCTTCAACAAAGAAAATGGCTTTGGTTTGGCATTGTCTTTTTTATCGTGCTCACATCGCGCGAAGACATGGCTTTGTGCTTGCTTTTTATTTTTTTATTTCTGTTGATTTTTCGCTTTAAAGACAGAACAATACGATTGATTTCTGCTTACGGAATCCTCATTTCCGTATCGTACTTTTTGTTTGTGTTTCACATTGCCATTCCTGCAATCGAAACCGAACACAAACAGTACAGTTTGTTTCAATACGCAGCTTTAGGCAATTCGCCTTTTTCCGCCTTGATGTTTATCTTGAAAAATCCGATAGAAGCAATCCTGTTGTTATTTAAAAACCATTCGGGAAATGCAGCTTACGATAATATAAAAAGAGAATTTTACCTTGTTTATTTTCTTTCCGGAGGCTTTCTCTTGTTGTATCGTCCGCAATATTTGCTGTTGTTCGTGCCTCTTTTGGCAAAAAAAATGTTTAACGACGAGCCGATACGTTGGAGCATCATGGGCATGTATTCCATTGAGTTTGCTTCCCTGCTTCCTTTTGTTGCCTTTGCCATTATCGGCGAAATAAAGCGTGCCGATTTGCAAAAAAACATAGGAATCGGATTGCTCGTATTGACTTTGGGAACGACTCTTTATAAACTTCCGAACTCAAACCGTCTGATCAAAGATCCAATAAACTACAAATGCAATATCCTGAGTTCGGAAATGTATGAATCTAAATACAATACGGAAACAATCTATAAACACATCAGGCAAATTGCCGACACAACAAAAGTATGCGCCTCGAACCATATTGTGCCTCATTTGGCATGGCGAAAACATATTTCACTGTTTCCCAAAGTTGAGGACGCGCAAATAATCGTATTGTTGAAAAAAGACAAATACCCCTTGAATGAATTTTACACGCAAAGAATCAAGGAATACCGCTCGGACAGCAAATGGAAAACCGATTTTGAAAACGAAGAACTACTCGTATTGAAACGAAACGACAAGCAGGAAAACAAGCTGAAAAACAGCAAGATCATATGCAGTTTTGAAACCCGAACGCCCGACGAACTGTTTTTTCAAACCAATGTTGATCTCATGAAACTTGAATCGGGAAAAGGAATCAGCAACGAAAAACACAAAACAGGGAAACATTCCTACAAAATGCTCTCGGAAACAGCCTACGCTTTGACCCTGAGACACTGCAATATCCAAAAAAACGACTCAATTTTTGTTTCAATATGGAAATACGGCAAAAACAACAAAATACACCTTGTTGCCCAAGCCATAAAATCGGAAGAACTGTATCTATCGACCCAACAAACAGATTCGACAAATGCCGAGTGGAACAGGCTCGCGCTATCTTTTGTTGTTCCGAAAAAAGTGCTGAACAGTACGCTGAAATTTTATCTGTGGAATCCGGAAAAAGATTCGGCTTACTTCGACGACTTTGAGCTTATCGTAAAAAGAAATGCCCATTGGCAAGTTTCGGGCGAATAGTTTGGTTCGCTCTATTGGCAAAGCAAAATTTTTCAAACTCCTGTAACAATTATTTTTTTGCATCTTCGCATATAATACATACCTTGTCGTTTATTATTGTACCTTCAATTACAAAAAACATGAATTACATACTATTTGACGATAACAAATTGGTTCAGAACCTTCTTCCGCTGACTTACACCAGACCAATTTCTGAAATACGATTGGGTATTTTAAGCATAAAAGAAAAATGGGAAAAACTTTTAGGACACGAAGTAAGCTATTTGTGCCAAGATTATTTGCAAGCCAAATTCCCGCTAAAGACCGAAGCGGAAAACATTTACATCAACAGTTCGATTCTTCCGAGCCGGCAATTGATCTTTCACATACAAAATTTGAACAAAAGCGAGTGCTTATTTTTTCAAGACACATGGATTGCAGCCAAGGCAGAACCGACAGAAAAGTTTGAAGATTTAAAAAAAGTCGATTGCCCGACCGGCGTATTGCAAATAAAAAATTTGTGGGATATTTTTGTATTGAACAAAGCAAGTATTAAGGCAGATTTTGAACTTTTGACCCAAAACAGGCAATCGGCAAAACTGAGCAACACGAACCAAGTGATAAATCCGGAGCGTGTTTTTTGCGAATCCGGCGCAAGCGTAGAATGTGCAATACTAAATCCGACAGACGGTTATATTTACATTGGCAAAAACGCACAGATTATGGAAGGAGCAGTTTTGCGCGGTTCGGTTGCTTTGTGCGAGCATGCAGTTGTTAAGGTAAATGCAAAAATTTACGGTTCAACGAGCATTGGCAGGTTTTCAAAAATAGGCGGCGAAGTTGCCGATGCCGTAATTTTCGGATATTCAAACAAAGGGCATGAAGGCTTTCTTGGCAATTCGATATTGGGCGAATGGTGCAATCTGGGCGCAGGCACAAACACATCGAACCTGAAAAACACCTACAATAAAGTGCGCCTGTGGAACTATGCCGAAAAGCGTTTTGCAGACACGAAACAGCAATTTTGCGGATTGATTATGGGCGACCATTCAAAATGCGGGATCAACACAATGTTTAACACAGGGACGGTTGTGGGAGTCGGCTGTAATATTTTTGGTGCCGGATTTCCCCGAAATTTCATTCCCTCGTTTGCCGAAGGCGGGGCTTTCGGATTCAAACAACAGCGTTTTGAGCGTTTTCTGAAAACAGCAGAACAGGTCATGAAACGACGGGAAAAAAAGCTGAACAATACGGAAATTGCCATGCTGAAACATGTTTTTTCGCTATCGGAAATGTACCGAAATTTTTAAAAAACGATTTTTTTTGAGGGATTGCGCACCCCGAAAATTTATTTTCCCGAAGCATTTAAAACGGTTTTTATGGTGTATATCATAATTTTCAGATCGGCATACAACGACATGTTTTCAATATAAATTAAATCGTATTTAAGTCGTTCTATCATTTCGTCCACATTTTCGGCATAACCGTATCGCACTTGTCCCCAAGAAGTTATTCCCGGACGCACTTTTTGTAGATGCGAATAGTGTGGCGCGCGCTCCATTATTTTATCAATGTAAAATTGCCGTTCGGGACGCGGACCTACCAACGACATATCGCCACGCAAGACATTGAAAAACTGCGGAAATTCGTCGAGACGCGATTTCCGCATGAACTTCCCGAAAGGCGTTATGCGCGTATCGTTTGACGAGGACAATGCCGGTCCGTTTTTTTCTGCATCGACATACATTGAGCGGTATTTGTAAATGGTAAAAGGCTTTCCGTATTTCCCGATTCTCTCGTGGCTATAAAATATAGGTCCGGGCGAAGAGAGTTTTACGCCTATTGCCAAAAATAAATAAAGCGGCGAAAAAACAATCAATGCCAAAGTCGAGGCAAATATATCAATCATTCTCTTGACATTGGCTTCCCATTCCGGCATTAAATCGTGCGAAATTTCAATCAAAGGCTCGCCAAAAATGGTTGAAATATTTACCGAGCCGGACAAAATATCGTACATGTTCGGAATGACCTTTATCTGCACTTTTTGCCCTTGTAGTTTGTTGATAATGCGCCAAACCTCTTCGTGTTCCGACGATTCTATGGCAATGATGACAATTTCAATTTTATTCAAAGAGATTATTTCCTCTAAATCGTTGAACGAGCCGAGATGCTTGATCCTTTTCCTGAGTTTGTTGCTCACGTATTTATGCACGTTGGCAAAACCGACAAATTTAAAGCCGTTTGATTTGGGCTTGCATACATATTCGTCGTATAATTTCATGGCTTTCTTGTTGCTCCCGATAATCAAGGTGTTAAATCCGATTTTTCCTTTTCTGATTTTCCCGATGGTTGTGTTTGTAATGATAAAACGCGGAATATAAGTAAGAAAAAAATGGACAGACAAAAGAAAAGAGGCAGACAAATAGTAATTCTTATACGACGAAACGGTATCGTCAAGAATAAGCACAAAAAATATTATAATAACTCCAATAAACGAGCAGTAAATCGTATTTCCAAGCTCTTTAAGCCTCGATTTTCTGTAAATATTTTTGTAATATCCTGTCAAATAATACAATAAAATCCAAAACAATGGAATAATAGCCAAACCGAGATAAAATTTAGAATCCAATTCTATTGGAATTTTGTATCCGTATTTTTGGCTTTCGATTGAAATTTTTCTGAAAATATAAAAAAGACTCCATGCCGACATTCCTGATAAAAAATCGGAAAGAAGATATTTTAATCTTTGTAATTTTTTATTCATGAAAAATAAATGTGCTTAAGTCAGTAATTGTCGATAAAAACAATTAATTTGCTTAATGTCTGTTTATTTCAGCTTCTGTTCTTGCTTTGTCTTGTTGAATTTTGTGGCAAAAATACCTTTTTTAATAAATTAAACCAACAGAAACTCTTGCTTTTCTGTTCTGTTTAACAAAACAACAGTTCGTTAAGTTGGGAGTTAGGAAACTCAAACTTCCCACTTCCCTCTCCTAATTTCTAACTTAAAAAAATAAAGCGGTGAAACATTTGTCGGTTTGCAGATATATTATACATTTGTGAATGTACTGAAATCTTGACATAAACAGCACACATCTGAAAAGATTGCTCATTGATGTGGGCAATAAAAAAAGAGTGGTACACAAAACAACATTTTGTTAAATTAAGAATGAAAAAATAAAATCTTAATGTGCTGATGGTCATAGGGTTGCGGGATTTGTGCGAGGCATCAATATAAATCACTCATTATCCGTTATTTTTTTTATTGAAAATAACGGACTATTGGCTAAGTAAATTTCAAATATAAATATTTGATTAATAGTGAATTAGTTTTTTTTATTTCTGTAAAAATTTCATGGTAAATTTGTAAAAAAAAAAACTTAGTTGAGAAATCAAGATATTTTACCATTTGGGCACCACGACAATCCGGCAAAAGCACATATTTCAGGCAATTGGCAGAAAAACTGAACAAGGAAGGTTACCACCCTATTTATTTTTCGGTCGAGGGTTTTAATGATTTTTCGGCTGCCGATACTTTCGATACTTTTTGCAGAGAACTAAGAAAACAGCAAAATATTAACTGGCAAATTGAAACAATCAAAGAATTTGAAAAACAAATTTCACTTTGCATTGACAAAAAACTTATAATAATCATTGATGAAATTGAAAGTCTCAACCCTGAAATTTTTGGACAATTTTTACATACAATCAGAAATCTTTATCATACCAGAAATGAACATTGTTTAAAAAGCGTAATTTTGGTCGGAGTTTCAAACATTGTAGGCGTAGTGAGCGATAACGCCAGCCCGTTTAACATTGCCGACAATTTGAATGTTCCTTATTTTACAGACGAAGAAGTTTTTGAAAAAGTAAAACAAAAAATATCGGAAATAACCGCCAATCAGCCCGGACTTGTAAACGGATTTGCTAAAATGCTTGTGGAAAATAATCCTGATAAAAAACTGTTGGATTACGACGATTATTTAAAAGTAGAAGATTGGTATTTACGGATTGCAATAGACAAAAATTTTGAAAATATCCATAATAAAGCCAAAGAAGAACGCAATTTTGTAGAAAGACTTTTATTTACGAATGCAAAAATACCTTTTGATATAGATCGTCCAAGCATAAAGTTATTACATACCAACGGTTTGATAAAAGATGATGGAAACGGTTTTGTAACTTTTTGGGTGCCATTCTACAAAAAACGTCTTTATAAAGCCTTTTATCCATACACGAACGGAGAGCAAAAAGAAATTATCCTAACGCACATTCCGTCAGATTTTTATGAAAACAATAAATTTAATATCTGAAATTATAAATCAATAAAAGAGAGTGCATTAATTTATAGTTTTGAGACTTTCATTACGGCAATTGTGCAAGAATTGAAAGGAAAAATATACAGAGAAGCAGATACAGGCTTGGGGAAAAGCGATATGATTATAAATATCGACAGCGGGGAATATCTGATTGAAACAAAAGTATATTCAGGCGTAAGCAGATTTGAAGAGGGCAAACAACAACTTGCTTATTACGCCGAAAGTCTGCAATTAGAAAAAGCCATTTACTTAGTTTATATGGCGAAACGAGCCAGAAAACCGGAGACGGTAAAAGAAGGCAAAGAAAAAATAAATAAGATTGAAATTTCGACATATTTAATAGAATACGACGAAACAAAATGGTAGAATAAAAGGTACACAACCCCGTTCTTAACACAATTTGCCGGTCGGGAGGTAACTTGTTTCGCTCGCTTCGCAAGCCGGACACGCACACAACAAACTGACGCAAACACAACACGTAATTGATGGAAGACACATATCTATACAAAGGATTAAGACAAAAATTGCAAGCTCATATCAAAAGCAAAGGGATTAAAGATCAGGGCGTTTTGGAGGCAATAAACAAAGTTCCGCGCCATTTGTTTGTTGAGAGTTTTCTGCACAACAGGGCTTACAACGACGAACCTTTGCCTATTGGCGTAGGACAAACCATTTCGCAGCCCTATACTGTTGCATTCCAAACCGAACTTTTGCAAGTAGAAAAAGGGGATAAAATTCTTGAAGTAGGAACAGGTTCAGGGTATCAGGCTGCTGTTTTGCTTGAACTCGGAGCAAAAGTCTATACCATTGAACGCCAACGACAATTGTACAACAGGACAAGCATTTTACTCCCGAAAATCGGGTATCGCCCGCAGTTTTACTACGGCGACGGATACAAGGGATTGCCGACTTACGGACCTTTTAATAAGATTATCGTTACTGCCGGCGCGCCTTTTATTCCCAAAGATTTGCTTCGCCAATTGACTATCGGAGGCAGAATGGTCATTCCTTTAGGAGACAGAGCGAATCAAGTAATGACGCTGATTGTGCGAAAATCGGAAAAAGAATTTGAAAAAAAAGAATACGGAAACTTTATTTTTGTACCTTTACTCAAAGGTACGGCAAACTAATTGGCACGCGTGCAGTGCCGAAAAAAAAATTATTTATGCTCTTTATCGAAACTTTTGTATTTAACCCTTTTCAGGAAAACACCTATGTTGTTTACGACGAAACAAATGAATGTGTAGTGATTGATTGTGCTTGCTACAATTCGGCAGAAGAACAAAAACTTGTGGCTTTTATAGAGCATAAACAACTAAAGGTCGTACACAGCATTTGCACACACGGACATGTGGATCACATCTTGGGAACAGGCGTTTTGTATGACAAATACACATTAGCACCTAAGTTGCACAAAGCAGATAAATGCTTACAAGAATCGGCAGAGGAATATGGACAAATGTTCGGATTGTCGATAAAAGAATTGCCTCCGTTTGATTTTTCCCTGTCGGAAAACGAGGCAATAGCGTTTGGCAATTCACGTTTCGCGGTTTTTCATATTCCGGGACATTCGCCCGGACATGTTGTTTTTTACAACAAAGAAAGTCATACGTTGTTTGCCGGCGATGTCTTGTTTAAAAGAAGCATCGGGCGAAGCGATTTGCCCGGAGGAAACCACGAACTGTTGATAAACGGAATAAAAAACAAATTACTCCCGCTTCCTGATGAAACCATAGTGCTTTCCGGACACGGCGCAAACACAACAATCGGCAGCGAGAAAAAACACAACATATTTTTAAAATAAACTTATTGTCTGAAAAAATGGACAATCGAAACACATTTTTCACAAGCTAAGGATAAACACACATGGAAAAAATTGCAATATTTCCGGGTTCTTTTGATCCTTTTACCATTGGGCATGAATCTATTGTACGGCGCGGCATGTCGCTGTTCGATAAAATCATTATCGGCATTGGCTCCAACTCAAACAAACCCGGCTATTTCCCTTTGGAAACACGATTAAAATGGATAAAAGCTGTTTTTGAGAACGACCGAAAAATAGAAGTACAAACTTATCAAGGACTGACCGTTGATTTTTGCATAAAAACCGGCGCACAATACATTCTCAGGGGAATAAGAACTTCGGCAGACTTTGAATACGAACGCGCAATTGCGCAAGTGAATAAAAAAATGAGAAAAGACATAGAAACGGTTATCCTGCTGACAACGCCGGAGATGTCGTCTATCACATCGTCAATCGTCAGAGATATTATCCTGCATCAAGGCGATGCTTCTATTTTTTTACCCCAAAAAATCTATGAACAATTATAAATAACAACTATCTTTGTTGCCTTTATTTTTTGCCCTATGGCTTGGTTTTTGATGATAATCTAAAGAATCATCTGCCAATTCAACAAAGTATGTTATCATCTTAATCAGAATCAATTCATGAATACACAATCATATTCTGCAAATCCTTTCACAAAAAACAACACCAACGGAGTTGCCATTGAATTGTGTGGCGATTTAAGTTTGACGAACAACAGCGCGCTTTTAGATAAACTAAACACGGATTTAGAAAAGTATGATTTCTTTGAGATTTCAATCTCAGAAGTCGAGAGCATTGATATTCCGTTTATACAGTTGATGCACTCATTTGAAAAAACGGCTAAATCTTACGATAAAAAAGTTACGGTTCGCTGTTCGTTATCCCCGGATATAAAGGCAATTATCGGAGATGCCGGATTTAATGAAAAACTTGGTTTAGACTAAAGAAATACAAAATACTATGAAAAAAACAATCTTGGTAGTTGAAGACTTCAGAAGTGTTCGCGCTATGATTTCACAATCGTTGAAAATGTCAGGTTACAACGTTTTGGAGGCTGCCGACGGCAAAGAAGCCTTGAAATTTTTCAATGGAAAAAAAATACATTTGGTACTGACAGACCTTGATATGCCCAATATGGACGGCACAACTTTAGCAAGAAAAATAAAAAGTATGTTTGCTTATCGAAAAACACCCATTGTCATGCTGACAACAAAAGCATACAGAGACGACCCGAATGTTGTAGATTGGCTGACAAAACCTGTTTCAGCACAAAAACTGATTGATGTTGTAAAACATAATGTTCTTGCAGATTAAACACAAGTAAGCACCGAACATTGTAAACAATATCAACAAAAAACAATGTAAAACAGACGCTATTTATTACACAATGGACGAATATACACAAGATTTTATTGAAGAAGTTAGCGAACTTATCGACGACCTCGAAAGTTCGTTGGTTCGCCTTGAAAAAGACCAGACAAACAAAGAACTCATTACAAAAATTTTCAGAGCCATGCACACGCTCAAAGGGGCAAGTGGAATGTTTGGATTTAAAGTAATTAGCGATTTTACCCACAATCTGGAGACAATTTATGAACTTCTTCGAGACGATCAAATATCAATTACCGTAAATTTAATAAATATCACACTCTCGTCTGTCGATCACATAAAAGCACTTCTTGCCGATGCATCTCTCGAAATTCAGGAAAACAAACTCAGGCATCAGAAATTAATGGACGATATTTCATCTATTGCAGACGAAATGGGGCTGACTGAAATTCTAAAAACCGCAGACATTGAACAAAATAATGCCAATGCCGAAATACAAGAAGAGTTTGCAAAACAAAAAACATATTACATCGAATTTGAATCGCCGGAAGATGTAAACATATTATTCCTGTTCGGAGAATTGCATAATTTGGGATACTGCGAGGTGATTCCCTTTTTCGATAAAATACCCAAACTCTTGCATTTTTCCGCGAACAAAGGCTACATTTATTGGAAAATATTTTTGGTAACAGAAGTGCCGGAAAGTGAAATCAGCGATATTTTTATTTTTGTTGAAAACCCTAATGTCAGCATCAGTCGAATTGCAGAATATAATATTTTTTCCAAGCCCGAATTTACCGACCTGCTGGACGAAAGCCTGCGAAAAGGAACGGTAGTTGAATTGTCTGCATTGCAAAAACTCGGAGGCGTTTTTAACGAAACATGCGAAAAAACAACAAAAACAGGCAAAACAGAAAAGAAAAACCCCCAAAAACAGGACGAGATACAAATCGAAGAAGTAACCGAAGAATATATTATTCCGAAAAACATTGAGGAAGAAAACCTGCGAAAAAAACAAGCCTCATCTGCCGAATATGCCGGAATCGGGAAAATTGCAAGTATTCGGGTGGCAAGCGACAAATTAGACGGAATCATGAACCTTGTGAGCGAACTAATCACAGCCCAAGCACGCCTGAATTTGGTGGCAGAACAAAACCCTATTCCGGCTCTTTCGGCAGTTACGCGAAGCATACAAAAACTTACCCGCGAATTGCGCGATAAATCCTTCAGCTTGTCGATGTTGCCCATTAGCAGCATGTTGACCCGTTTTCAGCGATTGATACGCGATTTGTCCAATAAATTTGACAAAAAAATAGAATTTATAACCGAAGGGACCGAAACAGAACTCGACAAAACCCTGCTGCAAAATCTTTCAGAACCCATAATGCACTTGTTTCGGAATTGCATTGACCACGGCATCGAAAGCACCGAGAAGAGAAAGGAACTCGGCAAACCCGAACACGGGAAAATAATTTTTCGCGCCTTTTATTCCGGAGCGCACGTCGTCATTCAGATAATCGACGACGGCGCAGGAATAAATCATGAAAAAATAAAAGAAAAAGCTATAAAAAAAAGATTGATCAACCCCAATGCTATTTTCAGCAAAAAAGATATGCTAAACATGATATTTTTGCCCGGACTTTCCACAGCCCAAAAATTGACAGATATTTCGGGCAGAGGCGTTGGCATGGACGTTGTGAAGCGAAAAATAGAAGAAGTACGCGGAGAGGTTGAGGTTAATTCCGAAAAAGATAAAGGAACGACATTCACCATAAAACTGCCGCTGACACTCTCTATTATCGACGGTTTGTTGGTGTCGATAGGAAAAACAAAATTTATCATTCAGCTTTCGGCAGTCCAAAAAATATATCGGGTGAAACAACAACAACTGAACGAATACAACAACTTGATAGCACTTGAAGGAAAACAAGTGCCTTTTCATTTTCTTAGGAAAGAATTTGAAATCAAGGGCGAAACACCAAATAAAATGAAGCTTATAGTTGTTGCATACGAAAATCGGGAAATAGGTTTAGTCGTGGACGATGTCGTTGGCGAATATCAAGCTGTGCTGAAACCCCTCGGAAAACTTTACGAACATGTTGAGATGATTTCGGGCGGAACGATTCTCGGCGACGGAAGCATTGCGCTGATTATGGACACAGGGAAGATAATAAAAACATTTGCACATGAAATTTAGTTTGTGCAAAAAACTAACTTTTTTAACCACAGGAAAAAAATTTAACTATCGGAGGAGATGCTATGATAAAAAAAATGAGAATTGGAGTAAGAATACAGACAGGTGTAACGATTATTATATTGTTTTTTACATTATTCAACATATATTTGATTTTTGGAATAGATGAGATTGCCGATCATTCTAAAAACATGTATGAATATACGTTTAAATCAAGCAATGCTGTTCTGAAAGCAGATTTTTACATTCAAAGCATTCAAAATACGCTGAAAGATGTCGTGCTGGCAAAAGATGTTGATGAGATTGAAAAATACGAAAGAACAATTAAGGATTTGAATCAGAAAGTTTTAGGACAGTTTGCAATTGTCAAAACGCAGTTTGTGGGCGATCCTTTGTTGGTAAATGAAGCATACAACGCCTATAAAAGTTGGAAAGAAACAAGGAATAAAGTATTTGATTTAATGCTAAGTTTCAAAACGTCGAATCGCTTGAAAGCAGCCGAACTTATCCAAAACGAAGGTGCTGATAAGGTGGAAAATATAACAGCCTCGATGGACGCATTGGATAATCTTATTCAGCAAAAAGCCTTGATTTTTCATGAAAACGTAACAAAAGTTTCTGATGTAATGGTCGTGTTTATATGGGGCTTGTTGGTGCTTATATTGATTTTTGCGATTATCATTTTCGGAATAATTATAAAGTCCGTTGTTTTGCCTATGGGTAAACTGGTAAAAGCTGCGGGAAAAATAGCCAAAGGCTCTTTTAATGTTGAAGTAGATGTTGAGCAAAAAGGAGAAATTGGCGAATTGGCAACAAGCTTTAGGGAAATGATTAAAAATTTGAGAAAAAGCGTAAAAATCGCAGAAACGGTTGCCGAAGGAAAAGTAGAGAAAGCCTTAAAAGAAGCTGAAAGAATAGGAAATGGCGAATTAGACAGCTCGATAAGAGAAATGATTGCGAGTATCCAAATTGGTGTGCAGCTTACCAGACAGATAACACAAGGAGATTTGTCAATGATAAATGAGTTGAAAAAACGCAAAAGTACGCACGATATAGAATCGGTATTGAGAGAAATGGTTGTTGTGTTGCATAAGATAATGACAGATATTAAGATAAATGCCGATAATATTGCCAAAGCGAGCGAAGAGATGAGCGAAAACTCACAACAAATATCAGAAGGAGCATCGGAACAAGCCGCTTCTACCGAACAAATTTCTACGGCAATGGAACAAATGCACGCAAATATTCAACAAAACACAGACAATGCACGCCAAACCGAGAGGATTGCACTCAATGCTTCGCAACGAATTGCAGACAACAATCGTTCAACAAGCATTCTGGTTTCTGCCATAAAAGAAATTGTCGAAAAAATATCTATTATCGGAGAAATTGCCTCGCAGACCAACATTTTGGCATTGAACGCAGCGGTAGAAGCTGCCCGTGCCGGAATTCACGGAAAAGGATTTGCCGTGGTTGCTTCAGAGATTAAAGAGTTGGCAGAAAGAAGCAAAATTGCAGCAGCAGAAATCAATGAGTTGTCGAAATCGGGCGTTGAACTTGCCGAAAATACAGGAAAAGAACTTGAGGCTGTTGTTCCGGAAATTGAAAAAACAGCACAACTGGTGCAGGAAATTGCAATGGCAAGCATCGAACAAGCAGCAGGCGCAAATCAGGTAAACAATGCAATTCAACAATTGAACGATATTACGCAACAAAATGCAGCCTCGTCGGAAGAAATGGCTACAAGCGCAGAAGAATTTGCAAGCCAAGCAGAACAACTTAAAGACTTGATTTCTTATTTTAAAATTAAAGGTTAAGAGTTAGGAGTTGTAAGTTGTAAGTTATGAGTTAGGAATTTAATGCGCCGGTAATTATGTAGTTACAAGCTAAATAAAAAACTATTGTTAAAAGGGGAAAGGCGAAATTTAAAATGGCAAAAACGAAAACAATAAAGGTTCAAGATAAAGTGATTTCAGTTGTTGAACATAATGAAAAGGATTTTATTTGTTTAACAGATATGTTAAAAGCAAAAGACGGTGATTTTTTTATTACGGATTGGTTGAGAAATAGAAATACACTTGAATTTTTAAGTGTTTGGGAAAAATTGAATAATCCGATTTTTAATTATGGCGAATTCGCCATAATTAAAAATCAAGCAGGATTGAATAGCTTCAAAGTAAGTGTAAAACAGTGGACTAAAAAAACAAATGCTATCGGAATTTTTTCCAAAGCAGGCAGATATGGTGGAACTTATGCACACAAAGACATTGCTTTTGAATTTGGAACATGGATTAGTCCGACTTTTAAACTCTATTTAATACATGAATATCAACGATTAAAAAAAATTGAATATAACCAATATAATCTTGAATGGAACTTTAAAAGAGTATTGAGTAAAATGAATTATCACATTCATACTAACGCTATCAAAGATCATATCATTCCACAATCAAATTTGGAGGAAAATGACCAATGGTTAGTTTATGCTGAAGAAGCAGATTTACTGAATGGAGCATTATTTGGTTGTACGGCAAAACAATGGAGAGACTCAAATCCGGAATATGCAAAAAAAGGATTAAATATTAGAGATTTTGCGAGCATCAACGAATTGGCGGTTCTATCAAATATTGAAAGTCTAAATGCTGATATGATAAATAGAAAAATTGACAAAACAGAACGATTTCATAAATTGAGACAAATATCTGTATATCAACTTAAAATACTTAATGAAAAAAACTTCATAAAAGCATTAAAAAAATTAGATGGTACTACATATATAGACGAACAAAAGCAATAAATACACACATATAAATGGTATAAGTTATGTTAAAAAAATTAAAAATTGGAGCAAGGTTATCTTTGGGTTTTGGGGTATTAATTTTGATTATTTTCCTATTAGGAACAATGGCTGTGATAAATATGAGAGGCATTCGTTCTGATATGACAAGGCTGAATGAGCAATATATACCCGAAATGCTCACAACAACAGAAATTGAACGTTCATGGCTGCAAACCATGTTTGACATGCATGGCTATACTTTTTCTCTGAAAGATAAATATTATGAAAACGGGTATTTACACATGAAAAATAGTCAGAAAAATATTAATCTGGCAATCGAGCGCGCTCAACAGACAGAGAATATTACAATCTTACAATCCATGGCAGGAGAGTTAAAAAACGGAGTAAATGATTATATGAACTTGATTGAAAAAACCAAAGAATCAATAGATCAGATAAAAGCGCAACGTACAGAAATGGAAAAAGCTGCAACTGAAGCCATTAAAAATATCCATATTTACATTGAATCGCAGAGCCGTAAGTTTGAAAACGATATATCGAAAGATGCAAGTAAACGTGTTCTCAGGGAAAGATTTCTGAAATTAAAATACACGACCGAAATTCTCGAAACAATAGACGAAATTCGAATGTACGCATGGAAAGCTCAAGCATTCAGAGAACGCTCGTTTTTTGAGAAAGCCATTGAAATTTCCGATACCGTCAAAGTGCTACTTCGTCGAAAAAGAAGCGTAACACGCGGCAGTATTGAGAACAAAACCTTAGATAAAATAGACGCTTCAATCAATGATTATCTAAATGCCGTATTGCTTGTAGATCAAAACTGGAAACGTCTTATTCGCTTAAAAAAAGAAGGTGAAGAAGTTGCCACAGCAACATTAGAAAATATGAAAACCTCGACCGTCACCGGTGTAAATACAACATCGGACATTGCAAACATTACGGTTAGCTCATTGAATCGTTCTATATGGATTATATTCGCAGGCATTCTTGTAGCCATTTGTATTGGAGTTATTGTTGCTTTTAAGATTTATGACTCAATTGCAAAGCCAATTGCTTCAGGTATGAAATTTGCCAAAGCTATTTCAATGGGGTATTTGGATACGACTATCGACATAGAGCGAAAAGACGAAATCGGGGAATTAATACTTGCCGTCGATGAAATGTCTTCCTCATTCAAAGCGGCAGGAAAAATAATACTAAAAGTATCTAATGGCGACTTTACAGGAGCCGAAAAATTATTAAATGAAAGCGAACTTCCTGATAAATTTATTGTTTCGATTTCAACAATGTTGTCAAATCTGAACAGAAGTGTCGATTTAGCAAAGCATATTGCTCACGGACAATTGGATAAAGCTGCTGAAATTACTTCCCAAAACACACGGGGAGGAGAGATGGATCTTGCCTTGCAAACTATGGTCGTAAGAATTAAAGAAGTTGTTGAAAGTATCGTTACCGGAACCGAAAATATAGTTGCTACCAGTACAGAATTGAACGCAAATACACAGGTTATTTCTCGAAGAGCATCGGAGCAAGCTGCTTCAACAGAGCAAATTTCGTCTTCGATGGAAGAGATGCTTGCCAATATTCAACAAAATACAGAAAATGCGATTCAGACCAGAAATATAGCAATGCAAGCAGCACATAATATTGCCGACAACAGCAATTCTTCGTCTATTGTCGTTGCGTCAATCAAAGAAATTGCCGAGAAAATTACCATTATCGGCGAAATAGCTTTGCAAACGAATATTCTTGCGCTGAATGCTGCCGTTGAAGCTGCACGGGCAGGATTACACGGCAGAGGTTTTGCCGTTGTCGCATCGGAAGTGAAAGAGCTGGCAGAACGAAGCAAAATTGCAGCCAATCAGATCGACGAACTTTCAAAATCAGGGGTCGAGCTTGCTATTAACACAGGCGCACAGCTGAAGACCCTCGTTCCCGAGATTGAAAAAACAGCGCAACTTGTCCAAGAAATCAGCTCGTCGAGTAGCGAACAAAGGTCAGGAGCGAAACAAGTGAATAATTCCATTCAGCAACTGAACAGCATTGCTAAACAAAATGCTACATTTGCCGAAGAAATGGCAACAAGCACAGAAGAACTGAATGCACAGGCAGAAGAAATGAAACGTATCATCTCTTTCTTTAAAATAGAAAAATCTTTTGCTGAAAACACTATGCTTGCGGAATTAAAAACACCTTCCGACTTCAAAGAAGAGGCTCAATCGTCTAAAAAGGAAAACAATGAGGGTGTGGATCTGGATATGAACTTTGACGACAATCTTGATGATGGTTTTGATCATTTCTAATGAAGGAAATTGAGAGTTAAGAGTTGTGAGTTGTGAATTAAGAATACGGTTATAGATGTTGATAATTTTGCGGTTAAAGTGAGTTAGGGGCAAATTTCTCGCGACCCTGTCAGGGTTTCAAACCCTGACAGGGTCGCGAGAAATACAGCAAACGCAAGAAATCTCTTAAGCCAAAAGAACAAACTTATTTCAGAAAGCGAGACACATCAGACTCAGATATTCAGGTAGTTTAAAAAAGATTCAAATCGATCTCTGCGAATAAGGTCTGATTTATTGTCGGTTGAGAATGTATTTTTTACCCTGTAATTCTTGCGGTAGAATGTTTGTAAGATAGATGTTAAATCAATTTTATTTACTTTAATCGTAATTTCAATAGACGAACTATTGCTCGGCGAGGAAACATAAAGGCTCAGGATTTTTGCATTGTTTCCTTCGATAATCTGGGTAATATCAGCAAGACTGTAATCGCGCAAAGCAAGCTCAAGCACAATGATTCCTCCGGGAGTTTGAATAGCCGTTAAATGTGCAAAGCTATGCGCAATATCATTTATCGAAATCACACCGAGAAATTTTTTCTTCGCATCTAAAACCGGAACAATGGTAAGTTTCAAGCGCGAAACAATCTCTATTACCTCGTAAAGGTGTTGATGTTGATAAACATAAGGTTGCATCAACGACAAATTATGATTCCCGATGGCTTCTTCGGCTATGTTTAAGTCGTAAATATCTGAGTCGGTAATCAAACCCAAGAAAACCTCGTTATTCACAATAGGCAAATGCGATATCCGAAAAACTTCCATCCAGTTGAGCGCATCAAGCCCGGTGTCAGAAGTTCGCAGATACGGAATTACGTCTGATATTAATTCTTTTGCTGTCATCTGTTTCTATTTTATGAGTGATAAGTGATAAGTGATAAGTGATGAGCGATAAGTGATAATGTCTTATCTTTTAACTATCATCGCTTATCAAACGCTTTTGCAGTAATTCCCCTCTTGAGAAGAGAGTCAGGGAGATTGACCTTCTTGCTGAAATTTCCGTATCGTTTTGAAAATCAATCCGCAGTCCCTTTTCTAAGAGGAATTTTGCCTGTACTGTGTTTTTAAGCTGAAAAACCAAAATTACTACAATATCAACACAATTATAAAAAATATCGTGTAGAGTGAAAAATATTAAACACAAAACAAGTTAGTTTTTTCTTTGTTTCAAAACAAATTCAAACTTTTATTTTCCAAGAGGTTTAAACCCGATGGAGAGCATAAGAAAAAAACAGCTTTAAGCTCATTTACAGCAGCAAACGCAGGCTTTAAATTTTTCGCGCCTTGAATTTCACTATTTTCAAAACTTGCTTTCACTATTAATATTACATTTACAAGGGTTTTATTGCAAATTAAATATCCAATTATAAAAAAAACGCTAAATTTGTGTTCTCAAAAACTAAAAAAATAAGACATGACTAAATTAAGCGTAAATATAAATAAAATAGCAACCATCAGAAATGCGCGTGGCGGAAACATTCCCAATGTTACGAAAGCAGCTGTTGATTGTGAACGTTTTGGAGCAAACGGCGTAACGGTTCACCCGCGTCCGGACGAGCGACACATTCGTTATAGCGATGTTCGCGCCATCAAACCATTGATCACTACGGAGTTTAATATCGAGGGCTATCCGTCGAGGAATTTTCTTGATTTGGTGCTTGAAGTCAAGCCAAATCAGGTTACCTTAGTGCCCGACCCTCCCGATGCCATCACCTCAAACGCGGGCTGGGACACAATAAAAAACAAAGCACTGCTGATTGATATTATTTCGGAGCTGAAACAAGCCAAAATCAGAACGTCTATTTTTATTGACACGAACCCGAAAAATATTGAAAATGCAGCCCTTACCGGAACCGACAGGATAGAACTTTATACCGAACCTTATGCTGAGAACTATCCCCAAAACAAGGAATTGGCGATAGAGCCATTTGTTAAAGCTGCCGAAATTGCGCGAAAAGTCGGACTGGGAATAAATGCAGGTCATGATTTGAGCTTGGAAAACCTGAAATTTTTCTCTGAAAAAATTCCGTACCTGCAAGAGGTTTCCATCGGGCATGCTTTGATTAGCGATGCTTTGTATTTCGGGCTTGAAAACACCATAAAATTGTATAAACGATTACTTGTAAAATAGATGGAATTGTTTTTCAGGAAACTGGGTTCGGGTTATCCGCTTATTATTTTGCACGGATTGTACGGTTCGTCTGACAACTGGATACAAATCGGGAAAAAACTTGCCGAATATTTCGAAGTTTATCTTGTAGATCAAAGAAATCACGGAAAATCGCCTCATCATGAACAACACAACTACAATGTTCTCGTTGAAGATTTATATGATTTCATCAAACAAAACAATATTGGAAAAGCCGTGTTAATAGGACATTCGATGGGCGGAAAAACAGTGATGAATTTCGCAACGAAATATCCTCACTTGATTGGCAAAATGGTTGTAGTAGATATTTCGCCACGCACATACAGAAATTGTACAAAATACAAACATGTTGAAACCGAGCATCATAAAATAATTGAAGCACTTGAAAGCATTGATTTGCAAAAATACACCAAGCGAAGTGATATTTTACAAGATTTGTCGGGCAAACTTGATTCGCTTGAGTTAAGGCAATTTTTATTGAAAAATGTGAAACGCAGCCAAGATAAAAAGTTTTATTGGGGAATAAATTTGCAGGCAATTAAAGCCAATTTGTGTGAAATTTTCAGCGGAATTGAAATTTCCCGCTTTGAAAATAATAAGGGCATAAGTGCATTTCCGGCTTTGTTTGTCAAAGGAGCAAACTCAGCGTACATCAATGAGGCGGATAAAGCGGATATAAAAACCATTTTCCCGTTTGCAAAAATTCAAACCTTAAAAGATTGCGGACATTGGCTGCACGCCGAAAAACCGGAGGAATTTATAAAATTAATTCTTGATTTTGTCTTTTGAAAATGTTAAAAGTTAAAAATTAAAAAAAACAACCGTTTATTGCCCATAAAAAAGAAAGAGAGAACGATTTTCTAAATCTCAAAGGTTTAGAAAATCTATCGAATTAAATATAAAAATATTAAAAACAGAAATATATGAAGCGTACAATAAGTTATATTGCCATTTTCATGTTGGCATTAGGTCATTTAATGGCACAGCCTGATGAATATTCGCCTAAAGCAAGCTTTGCCATAGGACAAGGCTACTACAATTCCGAAAGCTACAAAGAGGCTTTCAGGGCGTTTAATATTCTTGTTGATAATGATATGGAAAATCCGCATTACAATTACAAAGCGGGTTTGTGTTTGATAAAAATAAAAGGCTGCAATCCCGAAGCCATTGAGTTTCTCGAATACGCTGTTTCCGGCGTTTCGTCCGACTACAAAAGCAACGACTACAAAAACCGCTTTGCTCCGGCTGAAGCGTATTTTTATCTCGCTTATGCCTATCATTTAAACTACAAGTTTGACAAAGCATTAGAGATGCTGAAAAAATTCAAAGGACAAGCATCGAGCGATAAAGCACTGCGAGAACAAGCCAACTTGCTTATGGCGCAATGTCAGAATGGTTTGAAGCTCATGAAAACACCTGTTGATGCAATTGAAACGAAACTTTCAAAAAGTGTAAATTCCATACACGACAATTATTTTCCTTTGATTAGCCTTGATGAAAATTTGTTTGTGTTTACATCGCGAAAAACAGGAAGCTCGAACAACAAACAAAACAAACACGGGAAATATTTGTCAGACATTTATTTGTGCGAAGGAATCGAAGGAGCATTCAAAGAACCGATAAATGCAGGCACGGCTTTGAACACAAACCAAGACGACGCAGCCGTTGGGATTTCGGCAGATGGCAAAACAATGATCATTGAGCGAAATGGCGATTTGTTTTTCAGCTATCTGCGAAACGGAAAATGGACAAGTCCGGAAAATGCAGGCGAAAACATCAACTCGTCGGCAAAAGAGGCGTATGCGTCAATCTCGGCAGACGGAAACAGCTTGTACTTTTCGAGCAACCGCAATGGCGGATTGGGAGGAATGGATATTTATATCGCAACGAAAACTGCCGACGGAAAATGGGGAAAACCCGTGAACGCAGGAAACGCAATAAATACAAAAGCCGACGAAACAACGCCATTTATCTCGGCAAACGGCAAAAAATTGTATTTCAGCTCAAACGGCAAAAAAAGTATCGGAGGCTTTGATATTTTATGCTCGGAAAAAAACGACATGCAATGGAGCGAAGCTCAAAACATTGGTTATCCGATAAATACCGTAAGAGACGAATTGGGATATGTGCAAACTGCCGACGGAAAACAAGCGTTTTTTGCCGCAACAAAAGGACTTGATGAACAAGAAAATATTTATCAATTGTCTTTCCCTGATAAAAAAGCAAAAAAAATAGCGATTGTAAAAGGAAATCTAAGATCGGGAAACAAAGCGGAATTGAAAAATGCCAAATTCTCTGTTTTTGAAACAAAAAGCCAAAAAGAACTGTATTGCGGAAATATCAACGACAATTATTTTGTAACTGTCCTTGAAACAGGAAAAAACTATGTTTTGGTTTGTACGGCAGAAAATCATTTCTCAAAAACAATTGCTGTTGAGCTTGACGATGTCAATGATTTTCAAGAAGTAGAACTAAAGCTTGTGCTTCAACCGATTATAGAAAACGAAACAGCTATGATTTTTCATCTCGCAGACAGAAATTCAAGGCACAAGAATCAGGAAGCCATAAAATTGTCCCAACTTGCTCAAGATGTGAAAAACAATCCGAATCTGGTGCTTTCGCTGATTGTAGATTCGACACTTGCCGGAACAAACGACAAAATCGAGGAAATAAAAAAGCAAATTGCTGTAAATCACATAAACTATCAACAAGGAACGGGCAATATCGTCCTGAAAGCAGAATCGGAAAGTACGCGCACTATTTCCGAGAAGAAGTATGCGATAAAATTTAAACGTAACAAAACAAACTTGGATACGGAAAGCATAAAAAATCTTGATAGTATTGCAACAAAAGTGCAAAATACGAAGCTCATGCAAGCTGTAATTCCGATAGTTGAAGGAAATGAGACTTCGGAAAACTATGCGCAAACAATTTCTTATGAATTGAGGAACAAAGGTTTAAATCCGCAACAAATTCGTTATGAAAATGTAACAAAACTTCCCGAAAAACTGACGGTAAGTCTATCGGTTTTGCCGCGTCAGTTTGAAAACACGCTGAAAATTTTTGGAACAAAATCCATAAAAATCAAAGATTTCAGCTTTGAAAACGAGGAAATATTTCTTTTGTCGGAAAATCAAGAATTGCAATCTTTAGCGGAATATTTGGTTTTAAACCCGTCGGACAAGCTCAAAATTAAAATTTTTGTCGCACCGGAAAATAAGGCAAAAGAATACTCGGAAATGCAACGAAAAAGAGGAAGATACGTGAAAAATTATTTGGTAAGCAAAGGAGTGAAAAACTACAAGATCAATCTCAGCGAAGAAGTTGCAGAAGAGATGCCGAAAAAAATCACCTTGAACTTGCTGAAAATGAAAGACGGCTTGCAAACTGAAAGTGAGGTAAATATTCCGTTCAGTTCTAAAAACAATTACACGGTGGTTGTTGATGCTTCAAAATCGGCGATTTCGGGAAATTATTTTTACAAAATGGAAGCACCCATATGTTTTAAGGTGCAAAAATACGAGGATTATTTCGTGTATTCGTGCGGAAAATTCAGCAGCGAAAAACAGGCATATCCTTATTTTGATGCTGTTTTGAGAGCCGGACACCCAAAAATGAAAACCATTGCTTGCAATAGTTTTCACGAATATATTTTAGAAAACAAGCCGAAAGCAACAAGTTCGACAAAATACACGATTGAAGTTTTTTCGGTAAAAGGAGTCATTGATTTCGATTTTTTTAAAAACTTGGAAAATATTCATGAATTTTATAAGGAAAACGAAAAAATCTCGAAATACACAGTGGGCGAATTTACCGATTATGCTGCCGCCCAAAAGGAACTGAAACGAATTATTGCATTGGGCTATCCGAACGCTCAGATTACAAAAGTCTCAGATTACAAAGAATACATTTACAAATAAGAAAAAACGCAACAAAATGAGTTTATTATACCCATTGAAATTTCAACCTATTTTCAAATCAAAAATATGGGGCGGCAACAAGATTAAAACTGAGCTGAAAAAAGACATCGGAGATTTGCCCAATTGCGGCGAAAGTTGGGAAATTTCCGGTGTGCAAGATAATTTATCGGAAGTTGCAAATGGCTTTTTGGCAGGAAACAATATCGAAGAACTCATTGAGATTTATATGGGCGATTTGGTTGGCGAGAAAAATTACGAAAAATACGGCATTGAATTTCCTTTGTTGGTTAAATTCATTGATGCTTCCGATTTTTTATCCATTCAGGTTCACCCTGACAATAAACTTGCCAAACAACGCCATAATGCATACGGGAAAATAGAAATGTGGTATGTGCTGAGTGCCGACGAAGGGGCGCAGATAATTACAGGATTCAATACGAAAATTGATAAAAAAGAGTACATTCAGCGCATAAAAGACAACTCGCTCATCGAGGTTTTGCATGTAGAAGAGGCAAAAAGCGGCGATTCGTTTCTGATTCCTTTCGGGAGGATTCATGCAATAGGTGCCGGAATATTGCTCACGGAAATTCAACAAACATCAGACATTACGTATCGCATTTACGACTATGAACGCAAAGACGCGGAGGGAAACACTCGCGAGCTTCACACAGACCTCTCGATAGATGCTATTGATTTTCAGCTTTACGATTCTTACAAATCGCATATTTTGCCGCAAAAAAATGCGGCGGTGAATCTTACCAAATGCGATTATTTCAAAACCGGCTTGCTTGAGTTTGACGAAGAAATAACACGCGACTACTCTTTGCTTGACTCTTTTGTCATCTACGTATGCGTCGAAGGGAAAGCCCGGATCAAATATCGAGCAGCGGAAGATGCTGTTGAGATACAAAAAGGCGAAACGGTTCTTATTCCTGCAAGTTTTCAGGCAATAAGCCTTGCGCCGGAAGAAACAACACGGCTTTTAGAAGTTTTTATTCCTTGATTGTTTGGCGTTTTTTCTCGAAAAGAGGTGTCTTTCTCATTCGCCTCTTTTTTTATGAAAAAAATTACAGACATTTTTTTAAGAACAAAGCCTTTCTGCTGCAATGAATTCATTTTTTTTTAATATTTTTGCATAGAACCTCAAAAGTATTTTCAATGGAAACATTTTTGACCCTGATTGTTGTTGTAGTTATTGCGGTTGTTTTTCTGGCAATAAATCGTAACCATATTCCACAGAAACTGAAAAAAGCCTTTTATAAAAAGTTTCCAAAAGCCAAAAATATGGACTGGACACTGAATAAACGAATTTATGAAGTTGTTTTTTACCATAAAGGATACGAGAAAAAAGCAAAATTTAGTTTTGATTATCAATGGCTTGAAACAAAAACCGTTTTACTGAAAAACAATATTCCGGAAAATATTCTCACGAAAGTAGAACAAAAATATCCCAAATGTGAATTTTCCGATTTATCAAAAATTGAAAACAACAAAGGACAGAATTTTTATAAGCTGATAATCAATGATGAAGGAATTAATTATTTGCTGAAAATAAACATGTCGAATGATATTATTCAAACAAGAAACCTAACCTTTGATAAAATAAATCGCTTTGAAAAATACCAATCGTTCTCTGAACATGAAGGTTCTGTTTAGATTTTCATGAAAGAAATTGAACAAAAAAGCGATTCAGCATTAACAAACTTCGTTAAATTAAGAATCATAAACACAGACAATCAAAAACCTGACAAACACTTAACGAAGCATTGTTAAAATCAAATAAAAAAACATGATACCACTCGAAGAGGCGCTGGAAAAAGTAAAATCTGTAAAAGTAAACATTAGCACCCAAAGGGTAAAACTGACAAACTCGCTGAACAGGGTTTTGGCAGAAGACATTGTATCCGACATGGATATGCCGCCTTTTGACAAAGCCACAATGGACGGTTATGCGTGCAAACGGGAAGATATTCATGATATTCTTGAAGTTATAGAACACATTCCTGCCGGAAGCCAAGCCAAAAAAACGATAAAAAAAAAGCAGTGTGCAAAAATCATGACCGGCGGAATGCTGCCCGAAGGCGCAGATTGTGTGATAATTGTTGAAGACACCAAAGAAATTGAAGAAAACAAAATAATATTTAATCGCGAGCATACCAAAACAAATATTTGTTTTAAAGGCGAAGACCTGAAAACCGGAAATCTTGTTTTAAGCACCGGAACAATCATTAAGCCTCAGCACATTGCAGAATTGGCTTCGGTCGGAGCCGTAAACCTAAAAGTTGCCGTGCGCCCGCGTATCGGAGTAATTTCTACGGGCAATGAAATTGTAGAACCGCAAACAAAACCCGGGCTGTCGCAAATACGCAACAGCAATGCTTATCAGATTCTTGCACAAATAAAACAAGTTGGCGCAACAGCAAATTATATCGGAATTGTCAAAGATACTGAAAAAGCAACGAGCGAAGCCATTGAAAAAGCACTGAACAAGAACGATATTTTAATCTCGACAGGAGCTGTATCAATGGGCGATTTTGACCTGATTCCTGTGGTTTTGAAAAAAATGGGATTTACAATACACTTTCATCGTATTGCCGTAAAACCCGGAAAACCGACGCTTTTTGCACAATTGGGCAATAAATTTTTTTTCGGGCTGCCCGGAAATCCTGTTTCCTCGTTTGTGCAATTTCATCTTTTGGCAAAAGAGCTGATCTACAAAACGATGAACGCAAACTATAAGCCTCAAGTGTTCCAATTGCCGTTTGCCGTTGAATATCGCCGCAACGAAAGCACGCGCAAAGCATGGATTCCCGTAACGATTCGTCCTGATGGATTTGCAAAACCGATTGATTATCATGGCTCGGCACACATCTATTCCTTAACTGCTGCCGACGGAATTGTTTCAATAGAAATTGGGAAAAATACAATCAAAGAGGGAGAGCTTGTCGATGTACGACCGTTATAGGCGAAAAATTATTTATCTAAGAATTTCGGTTACAGACCGTTGCAACCTAAGATGCACGTATTGTATGCCGTCGGAAGGTGTGGAACTGCTGAAACACAAGGATATTTTGTCGTATGATGAGATAATTGCCGTAACAAAAAAAGCCGTAGAATTAAGTGTAAATAAAATTCGCATTACAGGCGGAGAACCTTTAGTCAGAAAAGGGATTTTATATTTGATTGAAAAATTGGCAAAAATCGCAGGAATACAAGATTTTGGAATGACATCAAACGGGATTTTACTTCATAAATATGCTTGGGATCTGAAAAAATCAGGACTTCATCGGATAAACATCAGTTTGGACACACTGAATCCTGAAAAGTATAAAAAAATTACACGCGGCGGAGATATTTCGCTTGTTTTTAAAGGCATTAAAGCAGCAAAAAAAGCAGGTTTATTGCCTGTAAAAATCAATTGTGTAATAAAAAAAAGTCTGCAAGAACCCGATGCCTTAGAGGTAAAAGATTTTTGCGAGCGTAATGCTTTGCAGGTTCGTTTTATCAGACAAATGGATTTGAGCACAGGAGAATTTTGGCAAGTTTATGGCGGCGAGGGCGGAAATTGCTCAAAATGCAATCGCCTGCGCCTTACAGCCAACGGATTTGTAAAACCTTGCTTATTTTCCAATATCGGCTTTAGTGTGAGAGAATTAGGCGTTGAAACCGCTATCAGAGAAGCCATTGATAAAAAACCACGATGTGGAACAGCCAATTTTATCAATCACTTCAACAACATTGGCGGATAATAAGCATCAAAGAATGAAGAGTTAAGAATTAAAAGTTAAAAATTAAGAGCTATATTTCTAATAATCAGTAATTTTCAATTTTTAGACACATAACAGAATGATTATAAGGATGGAAGTTAAGCGAAAACCTTTGGTGTAAGCAAATCGCTCATCACTAATCATTTATCACTCATAAAATAGAAACAAATGAAAAAAGGAAAGAAAAAAAGTATTGCGCTGCGCTTGCTGAAAGTATTTGGCATACTTTTATTTGCAATGCTGAATTGGGCTTGTCATAACGAATACACACCCAAACCTCATGGATATTTCAGAATTGATTTGCCGGAAAAAAAATACCAAAAGCTGGATTCTGTAAACTATCCATACAATTTTGCATATCCGATTTACGGCACAATCCGCGAGGATAAAAGCAGAATAGCAGAGCCGTTTTGGATCGATGTGGTGTTTCCGCAATTCAAAGCTCGCATACACATCAGCTATTCAAACATCGATACCGATATTGAAGATTTTTTTGAAGATTGTCGAGAATTGGCTTATAAACACACAATTAAGGCAGACGCAATTCAGGAAAAAATTTTTGAAAATCACGACAAGCGAACCTTTGGCATTCTTTACAAAATCAGCGGAAATGCAGCCTCATCGGTTCAGTTTTTTTTGTCGGATAGCATACAAAACCACATTCGCGGAGCTTTATACTTTAATGTCCACCCGAATAAAGATTCTCTTGCTCCGGTTCTGAATTTTTTAAGCGAAGATATTATCCGCCTGATTGAAACTTTTGAGTGGAAAAAGCGAAAAAAAACTGAATCAATGTAGCATGCAAAAGCGAAACAGATTATCTTTTTCGTTGGTGTTCTTCCCTTCTTTTTTGCTGTTTCCATGCTGTCCAGATTTCAAAAAAACGCAATTCAAAATCTTCGCGCGGCGACACTGATGGCGACATTGCCAAACGCCCGTCAGGATCAATCAAATAATAAACAGGATAGGCGTAAACGCGGTATTTTTTCAACAAATCGCTGGATCTTGTATATTTCAAAAATGTCCATTTGTAATTGTTGCGTTCGATAAATTTTTTGGTTTCTGCAAAATCCTCATCGACTGAAACCGTTACAAATTCAGCTATTTTTTTCTGCTTTTGGTATAATTTTTTCAATAATTCTAAATCTGTTTTGCAGGCATAACTGTCTGTGGTAACGAAATTCAAGTAAACATACTTTCCCCGAAAATCTGAAAGGCGAACTTTTTTTCCTTTTGTATTTTCCAACTCAAAGGGCGGAGCTAAAGTTCCGTTTTGCAAGTAGCTTATTTGATGTTCAATGTTTTCAGCCAAATCAATATGGGCGGTAATTGTAGAATATTGTTTTATCAGGTTTATGTTATTCAACACGGTTTTGCGCGAAAAATCTTTATTGTAATAGCCGGAATACAAGGTTTGCAACAAAATTATTTCCAACAGCGTATCGCTTTTTATGGCTGTTGCTTTAGAAAGTTGTTGTTTCAAGGAAAAAATATCATCACCTTTCAGAAGCGTATTGAGCAATTCGTCTCCTTTCGGAGTTTTAAACGCATTTTCAAGATATTTTGAACAAAGTTCGCCCAACAGCTTCATGTATGCTGGATTTCTGTGCAAAATTGGTTTTGAATCGTAATATTTTTGAAAGACTTTCAGCGGGTTTCGTTCTTTTGCAAAATGATTGATGTAGGCAAGCCGATAGTTTTTATATTGTTGGAAAAAAGGGTGTTTGTTTTTTTCAAAAGTGTCATTTATGACCGCTTGAAACGAATCGGGGTTTGCGAGCTGTCTTTTTGCATAAATTGCAAGGGCGTTTTCAGACAAATATTTGGCGTAATGCTTGTCAAAACGCCCGATTTGTTCGTTTAATTCATTTTCCGGCTGATTTAATATCTTCAGATAGACTTGATGATATTCAAAAAAAGGGTTTAATTTCTGGGATTTTTGTTTTTCCTGTTTTGGTGGCAATAATATTTCGTAAGTGCTATCGGGTTCGACATATAAAAAACCCTGAAAAACACCTAAATAAATATGCAAACTCATGATTTCGTCAATATAGAACGAAGTCTTAAAACTTCCGTCATTTTCCACGATACAGCTTGTCAATTGTCTTTCGTCCATTGTGATGCGATCGGAATAATAATAGAAAAACAATTCTTCGCCGCTGTATTGCGGAGCGTTTCCTTTTATGGTTACTTCTTGTGCAAAAAGGAAATTCCCCCAAGAAAGGATTGCTAATAAAAAGACAAAAAATTTATTCATAAACGACAATATTATACAGTTGTTTTTTTGATGCTCTGTTTTGTTTTAACGAAAATTCCCCCAATTCCTTGTTTGCTTAGGGGGAAAAACTTCTGAAAAACGCATTATTTCATTTTGCCCGCATTGATTTATATACTTCTTTGTTGTGTGTGATCAGAAAAAAGCATACAAGGCAAGAGAAGAAGAAATTAAACAAAAACTTGCCCAAAAGATGATAAAATACGGTGAGACAATTGAGGATATAATCTCAGAAACAGGACTAACGGAAGACGAAATAAAAAACTTGAAGTAAACCGGCATCGACATTATTAATTTTGGCTTTCATCCATTTTCAGTCCTTTTAGCATTAAATTTCAACAACATAAGCCCCGCTATCTTTTACCGAATAAAACCCGATATTTTTTGTTTCACATTCGCGTTTCCAGATATTTTTCTGCATGTTTGCAACCGAGCTGTCAATGATTATCATTTCCGGTGAGATAAAATTCAATATTTCATCAATAGAAATTCTCACCTTATTGGTTAAAATAAGATAATTAACCTCAAAAGGCAAATTTGGAATGCTGTGAAACAAGGTTTCGTTCAATAAAATATAAAAGTGCTTGTTTTTTATCTTCATGAAATTGTTGCAGCACGAGAATGCGTATTTTTGTGTTTCTTGCCATTGCAGTTGATTAAAATCGGCAAATCGAACCATGTTTTCGTTCTTTATTTTATTTGCTGTCAGATTATTGGAAATATAAAAGTTGAGCAATGATTCGTTTTCCAAAGTTTGCTCTGAGCCAAAAACAAATCCTTTGCCATTGTTCAAAATGCTGAAAACTGACGCTTTGTTGATATTATAAACCACAAATTGAGCATTGTTTTTAAGCCGAATGTTCACCGCCAGATTGATTGCAAAAAAGACAATAAGCGTTGTCAGAAGCGAATACAGAATTTTTATACTTCTACGCATGAAATACAATGAAGCCAAGAAAATAAAAATATACAGCAAAATAAGTTGCGACATGTTCAAATGAAGTCTTTCTAATGTCGAAAACGGCAAGCTCTCAATCGTTGTAACAATGTAATTTAAGGTTTTTATCAAATAAACAAAAACGAAAGAAATTGCGTTTGACAATACACTCACGTAAGACCCCAAAAAAACAAAAAAAGAACCGGCAACAATAAAGGTAGCAAGAGTTACAACAAACAAGTTTGTGATAATAAAATAGATAGGAAACATATTGAAATAGTAAATTCCGATTGGAGCAGTTCCTATCTGGGCTGCGAGGGTCAATGAAACCAATTCCCAGAAATGTTGCAGAATTTTGTTTTTCGGGACATACAAACGAACAAATTTGGGCTGGAAAAATACAATTGAAAGCACGGCGGTGTAGGACAATTGAAAGCCGACATTAAAAATCAAATACGGATTGCAAACAAGCATAAAAAAGGCAGAAATCGAGATGGTGTTGTAAATATTTTTGTTTCTGTTGATTAAAATTGCCAATTGTACGATAGAAAACATAATGCTTGCCCGCAAAACAGAGGGCGAGAGTCCCGTGATGAAGGCAAAGAAAAATAATCCGCACACAATCAGGACAAAACGGATTGTTTTTGTGATTTTTGAGAATTGAAGAAAGCGAAACAGGAAATTTAAAATCATAAAAATAACCCCGACATGCAGCCCTGAAACCGCCAAAACGTGCATTGCTCCGGCAGCCGAAAAAGCTCGGCGCGTGTCTGTGTCCAAATCGTCTTTATAGCCAAGCGTAAGTGCTGAAGCTATGGCAAACTCTTGCCCTTCGAGTCCGCACTCTTTGTAGATTTCCATTAATTTTTGGCGAAGGTTTTGGGCGATTTGCATAATAAAAAAGCCCTGTTGTCGCTCAAGAATCGAAAAATTGCCCGATTTCACATAAGCCTGATAAAAAATCCCTTGCCGTGATAAATAGGTTTTATAATCGAACTCATTCGGATTGTTTGCATTTTTCACTGTTTGCGGACGCGCATGCAGCAGAATCCGATCGCCGTACATGAGTTTTTTTGCTGCATCATCTTTCTCAAAATACAACAACATTTTCCTTCCGACAGGATGAAAACCTGCCGAATCGCTCCTTACCTGAACAAGGGCAAGAGTTTTGTAGCTCTTGTTTTTTTCTTTCACAAATTCATCGATTCGTGCAATGTAGGTTTGTTCATCGTCAGGAAGCTCTACGGGCTGAAGTCGCTGCTTACCAAAGGTTAATATTGCGCCAAACAGCAAAACCGACAACATAATCAAAAATCCGGAAATCCACCTGTAGGCATACAAAAAAGTGTTGAACTTGGCAAACAACAGAAAAATTGCCGCAGCAAAAACAAGGGAAAAAAAAGGAATTAGCAAACTTGCCGACAGACACAGAGCATCTTGCAGAAGAATTCCGGCTATCAGGGGCAAAACCAACCTGACAAAAGGTGCGCGTTGCAATTCTATTTGCAATACCATTGTTCGATTTTTTTCAGACAGAAACTACGCCAAAGACAAGGTTTTATACGTGGTTGAAAATTTTCCTTTCATTATTGAATTTAATCGTCCTTTTAGTATCCTTTTTTTTATCGGAGAAACTTTATCTGTAAAAAGCTTTCCTTCAAGATGATCGTATTCGTGTTGGACAACTCTTGCTTTTATTCCGTCGAACTCTTCGTCGTGAAATTCAAAATTTTCATCGTAGTATTCGATGCGTATTTTTTCCGGTCGTCTGACATCTTCGCGTATTCCGGGAACGCTAAGGCAACCTTCGTTAAACAACCATGTTTCTTTGCTAAATTCGGTTATTTTCGGGTTGATGAATACTTTCTTGAATCCGATAAGGCTTTCGTCTTCCTCAGACATCGGGTCGGCATCAATTACAAACATTCGCAACGATTTGTTCACTTGCGGGCAGGCAAGACCGACACCGTCTGAGCGATACATTGTCTCAAACATGTTGTCTATCAATTCCTTTAGATTTGGCATGTCTTTTTCGACCTCTTTTGCAACTTTTCGCAAAACAGGAACTCCATAGGTTACTACCGGTAATATCATTGTTTTTCTTTATTTTATTGTTCTAACAATTCAAGTTTGAAATTTGTTCGAGATAGGATTGTAAAATTATTGTTGCGCTGATTTCATCAACTAAGGCTTTGTTTTGTCGGGCTTTTTTTCTCAAACCTCCGTCAATCATTGCCTGAAATGCTATTTTTGAGGTAAAACGCTCATCGACCTCAGTAATCGGGATATTGGGGAAGGTTTGTTTCAGCTTTTTTATAAAGGGTTTAATAAATTTTACCGATTCAGAAGCTGTATTGTTCATTTGTTTCGGCATTCCTATTACAAACATTTCCACATTTTCTTTCTTGAGATAGTTTTTCAAAAATTCAATAGTCTCGCTCGAAGAAACGTTTGTCAGGCTGTTTGCAATGATTTTCAAAGGATCTGTTACGGCTAAACCTACCCGTTTTTTCCCGTAATCAATAGCCACAATTCTACCCATTTTTGTTGATTGTCATATAAATTCATCTAATAATCTTGCAAAAATATTGTTTTTTTAATAGCTTAACAAATTAAAAACTCTTGGAATTTGTATATTTTTGACAGCTAAAAAAAACAGTACAAATTATGAGCAATAATAAGTCGTTGAAGTTAAGACCCATTATGTTTGTAGGAACAGGCTCTGATGTGGGGAAATCCATTCTTAACACTGCTTTTTGCAGGATATTTTTACAAGACGGTTACCGCCCGGCACCTTTTAAAGCGCAAAACATGTCTTTGAACAGCTATCCTACGGCAAATGGCTTGGAAATAGGCAGAGCGCAAGCGGTACAAGCCGAAGCCTGCGGCTTAGAATGTTGCGTAGAGATGAATCCCGTATTGTTGAAGCCTACATCAAACCTGTGTTCGCAGCTTGTTTTGCACGGAAAGCCAATTGGCAATAAATCTGCTTCGGATTACTTCCTGAAAACCGACAGAAAGATGCTCTTCAAGGAAGCCTTCAAATCGTTTACAAAGTTGAATAATGCGTACAATCCTGTTGTGATAGAAGGCGCAGGGAGCATTTCCGAAATAAACCTTTGGGACAAGGACATTACCAACATGCGGGTTGCTGTTGCTGCTGAGGCTGCCACCTATTTGGTTGCAGATATTGACAAAGGCGGAGTTTTTGCCGGTGTTTACGGCACTATGGAACTCTTGCCCAAAAAGGAACGAGCGTTTATAAAGGGAATTATCATCAATAAATTCAGGGGTGATATTGCCCTTTTTGAAGAAGGCAAAAAAATATTGGAAAACCTCACGGGAGTGCCTGTGGTAGGTATTGTGCCGTATTTCAAAGATATTTATATCGAAGACGAAGACTCTGTGGTCTTGGACAAGAAAATTGCAGCCCTCAAAGACGACAAAATAAATATCGTTGTCGTTTTGTTAAAGCACATGTCTAATTTTACCGATTTTAATGTCTTGGAAAGAACTCCTGAAGTGAATTTGATTTATACCAACGACGCTCAAGATATAGAAAATGCCGACATTGTCATTGTTCCCGGCTCAAAAAATACCATAGAAGACATTATTCATCTGCGGAAAACAGGCTTGGCAAAAGCTATTATCAATGCCCACAAAGACGGAAAATCGGTTTACGGCATTTGTGGCGGTTTTCAGATGATGGGACAGGAAATTCACGATCCTTTTCATGTGGAAGGAAATATCGACTCTACGCCGGGACTTGGAATATTGCCTGTGGTTACCCGTTTAAACAAGGAAAAGCATACCGAACAATGCGAGTTTACGTTTTTGTCGAGTACCGAAACTTGCAGAGGTTACGAAATACACATGGGAGAAACCAAAGCGCAAACGGAAAATCCGCTCTGCCGATTGTCGAATAATGCCAAAGAAGGATATTACCTGAACGATAAAACATGGGGCTGTTATATTCACGGCATTTTCGATAATATGCCTGTCATTAAAAGCATTATTGAGCGTGTCGGAGGAAAAGCACCTGAAAATTTCAACTTGGAAGAATTTAAAGAAGCGCAATACAATAAGTTGGCAGATTTAGTGCGCAAACATGTCGATTTGGAATACATCTACAAAACACTCGAACAATAATGCTGTTTGGACACGGAAGCGATATTTATAAATTTACGAACAAAATTGTAGCCGATTTTAGTTCAAATGTGTGGTACGAAGGAATGCCCGACGCTCTTAGGGAACATTTGAAAAATAAGTTGTCGAACATTGAGCATTATCCTTCGCCCGATGCCGGAGAATTGGCACGCGCCTTAGCCGATTTGCATCAATTGTCAGCCTCCAACATATTGCCAACCAACGGAGCAACAGAAGCCTTTTATTTGATAGCCCAATGTTTTTCTAAAACAAAGACCTATATTTTTTATCCCTCGTTTTCAGAGTATGAAGATGCAGCCAAAGTCTATCAGCACCGGATAGCATATATTCATAAGGACAAAATTGATTCTTGCCCGACTTTCGACGCGCACAGCTTGGTCTGGATTGGCAACCCGAACAATCCGGAAGGAACGATACTTTCCGTTGATTTAATTAAACGTTTGTGTACGAAAAACACGCAATCTTATTTTGTTATCGACGAGGCTTATGCCGAATTGTTTCATGGCTTTGAATCTGCCGTATTCTTGCTTCGGCAGTGTGCTAATTTGCTCATTGTGCGTTCGCTGACCAAAACCTTTGCCATTCCGGGCATCAGGCTTGGATACGTTATGGCTTCGGAGCAAATCACAGGAAAGATAAAAACACTAAAGATGCCTTGGAGCGTGAATGCTTTGGCAATTGAGGCAGGTTTGTTCCTCCTTTCGGACTATAAAAACCGACTGCCGAATACGCAAAAAATAGCAGCTCAATCCAAAGCCTTTCAGGAAAAATTAGCCGATATTTCAGGATTATCGGTTCAGGCTTCAACAGGAAACTACTGTTTGCTCAAATTAGCCAAAGGAAAAGCGGGCGATCTGAAAAACTACCTGATTGAAAATGAAGGCTTGCTTATTCGCGATGCCTCTAATTTCAAAGGATTAGACCAAGCTTATTTTAGGGTTTCTTTACAAGAAGAATCACACAATTGCAAACTAATAAATGCCATTGAAACATGGATTTCCACATTGTAAACAAGGCTGAAATGTTGATAATTCCGCTTATTGCGGGCTTTGTTCTCGATTCCTTGCTTGGCGATCCTTTGTGGCTGCCACATCCTATTCGTTGGTTTGGCAATGCCATTTCTTTTTTTGAAAGAAAACTAAATAAAGGAAACCGCTTGCGGCGGAGCAAAGGTGCTTTTACTGTTGTAACTTTGGTCGGAGCGACGTATTTTTCGCTGCTTGGCTTGCTTATACTTTCGCACTATTCTCTTTATGTGTATTATTTCTTAGCTTCGGTGTTGGTATTTTACGGCTTGGCAAACCGCAATTTGATAGACGAAGGCTTGAAAGTAGAGCGAAAATTGAGCCGCGAAGGCTTGGAAAGCGGACGAAAACAAGTGAGCTTTATCGTAGGACGCGACACCCGACAGTTGTCCGCAAATCAGATTAGAACCGCCGTTTTGGAAACCCTTTCGGAAAATTTAAGCGATGGCGTTGTAGCTCCTTTGTTCTATTATGCCCTTGGCGGATTGCCCCTGATGTTTGCCTATAAAATGATCAACACCTTAGATTCGATGATTGCCTATAAAAGCGAACGCTATAAGCATTTTGGCTTTTTTGCAGCCAAAACGGACGACCTTGCAAATTATATCCCTGCACGAATAACCGCAGGATTAATGGTGCTGATTACTTTCAGCTTGCGCGGATTGCGCTATATCTTCAAATACGGACATAAACACGCCAGCCCCAATGCCGGCTATCCCGAAGCAGCATTGGCAGGAATATTAGATTGTCGTTTTGGCGGCAGCAATGTCTATCACGGAAAACGGCTCGACAAACCTTATATTGGAAGCAATGAACGAAAAATCACGCCCAAAGACCTCTACAAAGCAGCTTTTATCAATTATTTTGTAGCTTTATGCGCCCTTTGTATCATTATATTGATTTATGCAAGCGTATTATAACAACACTTTGTCGTTAAATAAAGTGTGTAAGTTGTTGAAAATTTCAGTTTTTTTTAGACAAGGAAGCATGCTCCCTTGTCAGAGGAAAAGGTAAAAAAAATTCTCCCGAAAAATTTGTTATCCCCCAAAAATAGCTAACTTTGTATTCCCTTGTTATTAAATAATAAAAATATGAATTTATTGATAGATACTACAAAGAAGCGTTGTAGTGCATTGGCTTTGAGTGTGTTACGACGGGGGGGGGTAAAATTCGTCTCTCGAATAATATAATTCATTTTTTTTGAAGAAAAGCATCTTCTCTCGATTGTGAGGCGAGGTGCTTTTTTGCTGTATAGTTATAACATTTCTGCGCAAGAGTAGTTAGTTATAGGCATAATTATTAAACTAAAAAAGTCAATATTATGAATCAAATGTTGTTGAATGTCTTGTTTGGAGTTATAGCCATTCCGATAGCTTATGTAATTCTTCGATTAATTTTCAAAAAATCAATGATGTTTAAATTTAGCCTCTATATGTCTTTATTTGTGATTTTTGTTGCAAAACTTGGAAATATTGTAGGTATTTTAGATAATCCGATTTTTGGTATAGCCGCCATGATTATTGATATAATTGTAGGCTCATTACTTTTTGCCTATTTCAATAAAACAATGCGGGTTCCTTTGGATACGTCTATTTCTAAGTTGATAGAGTTGTCTCGTGGTAATTTAGATGTCCCTGTTTCTCATACGATGAGAAAAGATGAGTTTGGTGTTCTGAATAATACTATTTTAGAAATAAAAACATCTCAAAAACAAGTAATTTCCTTAATAAAGGAGCAGCTGGAAAGTTTGAATAATTCGAGTACACAACTCAATAATACAGCCCAACAGTTATCGGACGGAGCAAGTGAGCAAGCGAGTTCTATCGAGGAGGTTTCCGCAACGATAGAGGAAGCAGTGGCTAATGTTGAAAATAATACAGAAAATTCACGCCGAACTTTAAAAAAATCATCGAAAG
>PDWJ01000969.1_pt1 | contig 41815 bp, 60 predicted proteins | sample 1430881 | NCBI WGS metagenome assembly PDWJ01 (sample SAMN01162460, study PRJNA174530) | Oral metagenome, whole genome shotgun sequencing project. | biome: Marine environment; feature: Marine mammal; material: Swab sample of the gingival sulcus; isolation source: swab sample of gingival sulcus...
TTTCATGGTACTGTTTACCAATTTATTTTCTTCGGTAAATCCTTCGTTTAACATTGCAATGGCAGAAGGCAACCAGCGGTCTTGAAATTCGCCTTCGTATTTTCCGCCTTTTTTAAATTCTTTAATTTCCGATTGCAATAATTTTAATGCCGCTTCTTTTCCTTTGTTGGTTTCAATGTTAAGGTTTTGAGCCTTTAAGGCAGATTGCAGGGCATTGTAATCAGGATAAACCAAACCTATGGTGTATGGATTTTGATTGTTATGCAATACAATTTGTTGGATAAATTGTGTTTTTTCGGTTAAGGCTTCTTCTATCGATTCGGGACTGTATTTTTCTCCGTCGGAAGCAATCAATAAGTTTTTGAAACGTCCGAGTACATAAAGGAAATTGTCTTTATCGAGATAACCCATATCTCCGGTATGCAACCAATCGTCTTTTATGGTTTCTTCGGTTGCCTTTTCATTTTTCCAATATCCGTACATAACATTTTCGCCTTTAATGACAATTTCGCCTTTTTGTCCTGTGGGTAATGCTTTCCCGTTTTCGTCGCAAATCTTTATCTGAAGATTATCCACAACAAAACCGCTTGAACCCAATTTGTGCTTATGTACAGCGTTTGAACTGATGATAGGAGTGGCTTCCGAAAGTCCGTAACCTTGCATCATCGGTATTCCAATGGCTGAAAAGTAGCGTTGCAATTCAATGTCTAATAAAGCACCGCCTCCGATAAAATATTCTAATCTGCCTCCGAAAAATTGACGGATTTTTTTGAATAAAATTTTATCGTATAGAAGATGTAATGGCTTTCGCAAACTGTTTAAACCTTTGCCTCGGTTGTAACCTTCTTTATTGTATTTATAGGCATTGTTTAAAGCTGATTTGTACAGACTGTACATAAATTTTCCTTTGGCTTTTATGCCCGAGTCGATGTTGTTTTTAAAGTTTTTAGCCAATGCCGGAACACTCAACAATAATGTCGGTTTTATTTCTTGAATGTTTTTCGGAATATTTTTAAGGGTTTGTATGGCTGTTTTACCGTTTTCTACCATGGCAAGTGCCGCACCTTTTCCCATAAAACTGTATATCCCTGCAACATGAGCGAAACAATGATCCAAAGGAAGAATTAAAAGTGTTACAAAATGCTCCGGAATGTTCATTAAACTGTAAGCTTGCTCAACATTGGCGGTATAATTTCTATGTGTTAAAATAATGCCTTTGGGGTCGGCAGTTGTTCCCGAAGTATAGGTTATATTTGCCCAACTATCATTGGTAATTGCACTTTTTCGTTCGAGTAAAGCCGATGGATTTTCTGCAAAAAACTTTTTGCCGTTTTCAACAAGGGTTTGATAGTTAATGCTTTTATCGTCATCGGGAGCATTGTTGTCTAAATAAATAATTTTTTCAACGTGTGTAAATTGACCTTTTAAACTTTCTATTTTTGCCGATTGTTGTTGTGAAACCATCACATATTTTGATTCGGAGTGATTGATGCGAAAAAGTATTTCTTTGGCTTCAAGCTTAATAGAAAGGGGAATGTTGACGGCATTATTGTAAAGAATTGCCAGTTCGGAGATAACCCATTGGTTTCTTCCTTCGCTTAAGAGTGCAACATGCTCTTTAGGATTTAGTCCCAATTGCATTAATCCCGAGGCTAATATTTGTACTTTGTTTAAGGTTTCTTGATAAGTGGTTTTTTGATATTCTCCTTCGAGTTTCTCATACAAGAAGGTGTTGTTTTTGAATTTGTTTACACTGTTTTCAAAAAAATCAATAATAGTATTCATAATACTTTTCTTTAAAATTAAGCAAGGCAAGTTACAAAAAAAGAAATTTTAAATTTCGAAGTAATCTCCAAACCAATAACTTAGGCGTTGAGATTGCTTCCCACTTCGTTCCTTGTGGTCGCAATGACGACTTTTTGGACACTCTCTTTATTAAATATTGGGTGTTAACTTTTATTCGAAAATAACAATTTCTTCGATTAAATCGCCTCCGCGAATATCATCAATCACTTCAAGACCTTCTACAACTTTTCCGAAACAAGTGTGGTGTCTGTCTAAGTGTGCAGTGTTGGTACGGCTGTGGCAAATGAAAAATTGAGAGCCTCCGGTATTTCGTCCGGCGTGAGCCATAGATAATACACCTCTGTCGTGGTATTGGTTGTCGCCGTCAAGTTCGCAATCAGAATTACGCGGTGAAAACGCAATCCGTTATAGAAACCTTCTTTGGCTAATTTACAAAAATTATCAACGGTGTTTGGAGCATCATTTTCGTAAAATTCAACTTTCATTGTTCCTTTTTCTGTTTTAATTTCAGCTGTTCTCATGAGTCTAAATGTTATTTGTTTTTAATAAATTTTCTATTCTTAAAAGGCTTTCTTCTTTGCCTAAAATTTCTAATATGTCAAATAAATGAGGACCTTTTCCTTCGCCAACCAAAGCTAAACGTAGCGGATTCATTACTTTTCCGAACCCGATTTCTTGGGCTTCTATCCATGTTTTTACGATGCTTTCCAAGTGTCCCGATGAAAAATCATCTTCTTTATTTAATATTTCTTTCAATGCTTTTAATAATTCGGGAGCATCTCCTTTCATTGATTTTTTCAACAATTTTGAATCGTACTCTCTATGAGTAACAAAGAAAAAGTCAACTTGTTCCCATAGTTCGGATATAAATTGCACACGCTCTTTCGTTAATCCGATGATGCGAGAAAGTTTTTCTTTCGGGCAAGTGATGTTTTTTTGATTTAATATCGGTAAAAATTCGTCGGCAAGTTCTTCGTCGGATTTTTTTACCAAATATTGATGATTAAACCATTTGGTCTTTTCGGGGTCAAAACGAGCACCCGATTTGTTCACTCTTTCCAATTCAAAAGCATTGATAAGCTCGTCCATGGTGAAAAGCTCTTGTTCGGTGCCCGGATTCCAGCCTAAAAGAGCCAACATATTGATAAAGGCTTCGGGGTAATAACCGTCTTCGCGGTAGCCTCGTGATATTTCTCCGTTTTCGGCTTTCCATTGGGTCGGAAAAACCGGAAATCCGAGTTTGTCGCCGTCGCGTTTGCTGAGTTTGCCTTTTCCTGTCGGTTTTAAAATCAGCGGAAGATGTGCAAATTGAGGAGCTTCCCAGCCCAAAGCCTGATACAACAAAACGTGTAATGGCATAGACGGTAACCATTCTTCGCCTCTGATAACGTGTGATATTTCCATTAAATGATCGTCCACAATGTTGGCAAGGTGATAGGTTGGCAAACCATCGGATTTATAAAGTACCTTATCGTCAAGATTAGCGGTATTATAGGTTACATCTCCGCGGATAAGGTCTTTCATTGGAACATCAACAGGCGTGTCGGGCATTTTAAAACGAATAACGTAGGCTTCGCCGGCATCAATGCGTTTTTGTGCTTCGTCCATGCCTAAACTGATGCTGTTTTTTAAATGTTTTCGAGTGAGATAGTTGTACGCAAAATTTTCTTTGTTCGCTTCTGCTTTTTCTCGTTCGGCATTAAGTTCTTCGGCTGTATCGAAAGCATAATAACCGTAACCGCTTTCAATCAACTGATTGGCGTATTTTTGATAAATTTCTTTTCGTTCGCTTTGTTTGTAAGGACCAAAGTTTCCGCCTTCTTTTATACCTTCGTCGAAATGAAGTCCGCACCACGAAAGTGCTTCCATAATGTATGCTTCCGCACCTTTTACCAAGCGGGTTTGGTCGGTATCTTCGATACGTAAAATAAATTTTCCGCCGTTTTTCTTGGCAAACAAATAATTGAAAAGGGCTGTGCGAACACCTCCGATATGTAACGGTCCGGTCGGACTGGGTGCAAATCGTACTCTAATATTGCTCATGGTTTGTAAATTAAGAGTATTTTTTTCTTGCGTGTTTTATTTTACTGTTTGTGTGTTTCTTGTGTGTTTCGTATTGCTTCTTGTGTTTTCTCTTGTGTGTTTCGTATTGCTTCTTGTGTTTTCTCTTGCGTGTTTTGTATCGCTTCTTGCGTTTTCTCTTGCGTGTTTCGTATTGCTTCTTGTGTTTTCTCTTGCGTGTTTTGTATTGCTTCTTGTGTTTTCTCTTGCGTGTTTTGTATCGCTTCTTGTGTTTTCTCTTGCGTGTTTTGTATCGCTTCTTGTGTTTTCTCTTGAGTGTTTCGTATTGCTTCTTGTATCTTTTCTGTATTTTCCTCTTTATTCGGTTGCTTGGTTAAATAGCCTTTATGGTCAAAGAAAATATAGCCTATGACGTTTAAAATGAGTAAAATAAGCAAAATGAATATAGTTCTTTTAACTATATTGTTTTCTTTTAATGTTTCGTGTTTTATAAGAAATACAAAAAACGATAAAGCAAAAACAAAAGTAAGTACGTATAAAATGTATTCATAAATATTATCCGCTATTTTTACCATACCGATATTTACCGTTACAAATGCTAAAAAAGCAGCAAAAATTCCCAATAAGTGTATGGTGTTTTTTTGTATGTCTTCTTTTATGTTTGCCGTTTCTTTTTTTATGTTTGCCGTTACTGTTTTTATGTTTGCTGTTTCTTTTTTTATGTTTGCCGTTTCTTCTTGGGTGTGTATTTTCTCTTCTTTTATAATTTCGTATGTTTCTTGTGTCTCTTGTAGTTCTTTGTTAATATATTGATTTAAAGACAAAAAATAATCATAAGAGTGTTGCTCTTTTTCTTGATTGTATTTTTTATAAAAACTCTTAAGGTAGTCAATGTTAAATGGAGTACAATGAAACGATGCAATGTAAAGTATATTTTTGTATTGGTAATAGGAATATTCTTGTAATGTTTCTAATGTTAGCGGAAACGGTTGAAATGAGTCATAGCCTTTTTTCTGATAAAAACATTCTTCAAAATATGGACGAATAATGTGAGGCGTATTGTCTTTTCCTTCAAAAAAACTAAAATACGAATGCAATTTTGTTAGTTGACTGTTTAAAAATTTTAATAAGTATTGAATGTCTTGAAGTTGCTTTGTTTTTTTTGCTTTATTATCGTCTTCTTTTATGGTTTTGAGATGATTTCTTAGTGTTGTGTTGGTTTTATCTATCAATTTAAATAAAAATATAATCGGCAAAACGAAATGTCCCAAAACTAAAAACGGAATGTCCCAAAACTTCAAATAAAACTCAAAACAGCTCGTACTGCTGACATTCGGGCTCATAGTTTAATGTAAACACCTCCGTTTTCATTGCTCCTTTAGTATTTCCCGAGCTGCGGTGCATTCTATTGTTTATCGTACGCCAATTACCCATTGATGTATATGAAGACAAAATATCACTTGGATAGGTCGTCAACAAGAACTTGCCTTTTAAATTTAAAAGTAATTTCAACAAGTTTTCAAAGTCATTTAAAGTGTATCCATCATAATGTCCCATATCGCTATTATAATAAGGAGGATCAATAAAATGAAAAGTATTTTCACTGTCCATATTCTCAATTACACTCAATGCATCTCTATTGAAAATTTGCACATGCTCAAGTCGGCGGACATACTTCTCGTCAAAGTTCTGTTTAACGTTATTGAAATAGTCAGCTTGATTTCGTTGTCGATGAAACGCCCAACTGCTTCCAAAGTTTCCACTAAATGATTGGTGCGACATCACAAAGACACTCCAAGCACGCAAAACAGCATCTTTACCAACACCATCTTTCCACAACTCTAAAGCTTGACGATACTGATATTCACTATACAACGTACAATCAACCTCGCTATGAAGTTCTGGGAACCTCCTTTTTATTATTCGATAAAAATTTACCATGTTGTCGTTTATATCATTAATAGCCTCGTTACGAGATGGTCGCTTGGCAAAAAATAATGCACCTCCGCCAAAAAACGGCTCGCAATAGGTATAATGACTCGGAATTAATCCTAACAGTTTTGGAGTTAGCTGTTGTTTTCCTCCCCAATATTTGATACAGGTTTTCATTTATTTTAATTATTTTTGTTTTCTCTCACAAAAAAAAGGTACCACACTACCGAAAAAGATATTAACCTCTGTCGTGGTAGTGTGGTACCTTTAATTGGATGTAAAGGGTGAGAGCTTTACATTCATAAGACAGGGGTTTTACCCTGCCATTACTATTTCATACCTCCTATTATTATATGCCTTCAGGCAATGGTCTTTTTCAATGGCACTTAGGATAAAGACAATAATCTTCCCGAACCCGGATAGTTTTCCGGCAATTTCATTCGCACCCAAATAAGCACTAATGGTATTGCCATCGTTTTTGAATTTAACTCCATATTTGGTGATAAATATGGTGTTCCAAAGTGTCCTAAACTCGCCACAACCCCAACGGTCTAAACGTTCTGCACTATCAATAAAGTAGCCCCAAGCATTGCTTTTTATTGCTACTAAAATGAAATTCAGAACAGATGCAATTGGTATAATTACCCATGCAAATACAAACACTAAAAAATTCAATGTAAATTTTATATATTTCATTACAAAAACGAGTTTAATGCGGTTAAATACTGATTTGCTTCATTTGAGTAAACCTTAAAATCAAGAACATCTTCTATGGTTTCAAGAGCATCAATGTCGGCTATTACCCTTGTTTTAATTGGTACAAGTTGCTGCACCAATGTTTTAAAATCTTCGGGAACATTCTCAGGTGTTAAGTCTAATGGATTGTAAATAGTCTTTATCCGTGCCACAATGCCGGATACCTCATTAATAAGCCCTTTTAATTCATCTTTCAAACCTTGTTTTAACTCATCAAGGTTGTAGTTTATATCCTCAATGGTATATTCAAACACCTTGTTTTCGTCATTAAACACCAATTCACCCAAGCGTTGAAGCTTGGTGTTGTATTTGGGTTCTACTACCGTGTAAAACCCAAAACTTTCATGAATTTCATCAGATTGTTGATGAAAGTTTCCCGCAAAGTTTGCCCAATATTTAGGCATTTGTGGGTATCTTTTAATGTTACCTTTTTCGTCAATTCGTGCTTTCATTTTATTTTATTATTAATCCGTTACCGTTATTATATAATTCACTCTGTTCTTCATCTGTTAAAATTCTATTCCAAAGATAAACCATATCCATAGAGGCTTTTGAGGTATAGTTGGGTGAATTATTAGCACCAATTTCGATATAATTATCAACCATAGTATAATCAAAAGGTATTGAGCCTTCAAACACTTGTTGATTATCTACTTTACCATATATCTTATCACCATCACATGACAAAATGAGATGGTAATATTTGTTTTCATCTATATTTTCTTTTTGTATGAAATCTAACACAATACGATCTCCACTGTTTTTCATCAAAAAACAACACAAATTATTTGGGTATTGACAAATTTGAAAAAAAGAATAAGGCACATGAAAACCAAAACCAAAGCGATTGGATATATGCCACTGTTTTAAATTTTTCTGTGTCTTAATCCAAAAAGAAAGAGTAAAGACATTGCCAATAACAACCTTGTCATTAGTTCTAACTCTCGACAATTGTTGTCCTCTAAATTTAACACCATCACCAATTACTCCGGGTACAAGGTCTGTATTACTAATAGAGGCATCGTAGTTTCCGGCTACATCTTTAACCGTATTTCCTTGAATGTCGTCAAAAGTGTAACCAAGGATTAAACCCTTTTTCAAACCGTTATTATGCGGTCGCATTAATGGATCTATCATAAGTGTTCTTCTTTATAAATTGAGTAAATACCTTCTCCCTTTTCTGGATCTAAACATATTACTTGATAATATGTTATCCACGAACAACGCTCTCCACCTACATATTTAAATTTGTAAGGAAAAGTAACCGACACATCTCCGGTAACAACAAGAACATAAGTACCGACACATAAATTACCAAAGTGAAGGGTTAAATCACTATTGGCGGTTATTCGCCCGCCGGCATATCTCCAGTCGAGAGTATTGCCGGATATGTTTTGAAACTTATCAATTCGCTCCTTGGTAAAGGTTTGTTTCAAAACAAAGCTACCTCCCACATACACCCAAAGCTCAAGCTTTCCATTGTTAGACGTTTGCATAACAATATCACCGGCTTTTGCATTTTCCAAAACCGGAACTGTGCCGGGTGTTTGGGCGTGCAAAAATGTTACTTGACTGCGAGCTTTCAGATGGCTAATATCTTCATTTGTTCCATCATCCTCAAGATTAGGAGTGGAATCTATAAGGTCCGCAAAATCATCTCCTGTTGGATAATCGCCAACCTCAAATCTTTCTTTTAACAAATCTCTTCCTTTTTTCATTGCTATTAATCTAATGAGAAAACTGCATTAATAATCCCCGATTGTTGCACCGGAGCCCAAACACTTCCGTCTTGGTTTATCCACAAAGCTAAAGCACTTAAAGCCTCAGATGACGAGTCCGCAAAAATCCCTACGGTCTGATGCTGTGGACGAAATCCGACAGGAAGGATACACAAAGTTGCGCCTGTGGCATGAGTACCATTTACGTGTCCTGAAATCTCAACAAATCCTGCATTTCTGCGAACTTTTAATGATGCAGTACTATTTTGCCAACCGTTTTGCAAAGGAAGATTTACCCACTCTCCCTTGCCAAGCGAATAATTTCTTATCAAATCCTTATACCTTTTCACATCACTCACTTTTATACCTTGAGCATTTGCAGGCTTGTAAACGATTTTTGCCCTTCTGAGCAACCATGGTTTTATCGGATTATTATTATTATCAACTCTATTTCCTACAGAGTCATAAAGCTCGGAAACTTCCCAATAAAGCACATAATCCACATTCATTTTAATTGCCGACATTGCTTTGACAATAAAAACCTCGCCGTTGAGAAATATTGCCCCGTCTGTAACACTTGCCCCAAGAGATTGCTCTGTAACACTACATCCACTAAGCAGACAATCGCCCATATCGTGAACATTTGCTATTACACTAAAAGCCTCTTTGTATGCTTTTTGAAGAAAATCAAAATCATCCCACATCAAAGGAACGATTCCATCTTGCCAACTTGTAAGTAATTTATTCATTGTTATATTATTACGATATTATAATTTTTGCCTGAAAAACAGTGCCTGTCAATCAGACCTCTCATTTCATTTTCATTAAATATCACTGTCGCCGTAACCTGCACAATAAAATCATACAAGCTGTCATAATAAGCTATTGAGCCTATATTCACAGGCAAGACCTGACGATACCCATTGTGCAATGTGCCAAAATACACTCGTTTATCTGCTTGAATATTTACAATTTTAAAACCGTTATGATTATAATAATCGGACAGCAACTTTTCCATGTAGGCGGTTTGAAAACGGTATTTTAAATCATTTTGTATAAAGCCTCTATATTCTACCAACGACTGATGTACTGATTTCAACCCTATGGAAAGTACCGCATACCATGCCAAGCGAGCAGGCTTTCGCTTTCGCTTAGGTATCATAACTTTTATTATATCGTTTAGATTAATATTAAACATTAGGCATGTAATTAATAGTTAATGTATCTATGTTCATATATCCTGCATAAGGGCGGTAAGTCCTATTAAACGACTCATAATTTAAATTCAAAGCAGTTCTCGCTTTAAAATCAACCGGGTAAATACGTTTTACTCCAACCGCCTTCTGAATGGCATCAACAAAAGCATTCTCTTCAAAGTTGTGAGCAAACTTCACTCCATTTAAATAATCATCTACTGCATTTTCCACAGGCTTAACACTTGTGTCTGAGATAAGCTCTCCGTTCTGATTCATTACTAATGGATCGTAAAACACATCTATCGTCAATTGCAAGCTGTCCGCAATTTCAGATAGTACCAACACTGTTTCGCCCGGAGGCTGCAAGCGTCCTAAATAATACTCAACCGCTGACAATTCTTCCGGATCTAATTTGCCGGGAACTCCTCCGGCATCTTTAGCTATTTTACACACAACAGACCTACCGACTTTAACGGCATTGGCATATTTTATCACTTGTTTGGTTTCATCAATGGTTGAATATGTATATTCATCGTTCACCCAATCAAGCGTGTCTCCATATTGAAATTTATATAAAATATACTCATACCATTTCAAAGTACCGAAACGATTGTTGCTAATTTTCTCATTGACCTCCGACTTATGCTTGAAAAACAAACCATCAATGGTATATGTCAAAAATGCCATTATCCAAATCCATATACGATGGTCGCTAACTGCCGAACGTTGCTCTAAATCTGATAATAAAGTCTGAGCATCGTCTATTTGTGGCTGAAGTTCATGCAAGACTGTTTGGTTCTGAACCTCAGCATAAATATAATTATACCACTCTCTTATTGTTTTTCTTTCCATTGTATCTCAAATTTAACTCACAACAAAATCAACACCAATAGCCCAGTAGCCTATACCACCAAAAGACGAACTCACGTCGGAAATAGGCACTACCGATTGCATTTTACGACAAACCTCAGCATCAATGATAGTGTCTCGGACCTTAATTATTGAACCCGGTTTCAAAAATCCGGAAAGACTTTTAACCGACTCATTATCTTCAACTATCCATTCGGCAGCTTCGACACCACCGTTGTGCATTAATGCACAATCAAAAATGCTTTGCTCATGTATAACCTTAACTTCTTTCATAACTCTATACTCACTCCATCGGAATCAATATTTATTTGTTTTGTTTCAATGCCTTGTTGTGATAACTGCTCCTTAATTTTATTTGGCAAAAACGGCTCAAATGTGCTGTTTATCATACCCTCAATGGCAATACCTATCAGCGGAGCGTTTTTGTAATTTCCCGGAACAGCCATTAAGGTATCTTCAATAATATCTTGCGACACATCTCCTTTGCAAAATGTTCCGGAACAAATTTTCAAATCATCATTTTCTTGTATATATCCGATAACTGCCATTAATGCTTAATTTTTTCGTTTTCAAAATCGCTTTTATCAAAAGAAGACGCACTTGTTGTACTTTTCCCTGAAGAACCCGGAGTACCTACAGCAGGAGCACCACTACCACCGGAAACTGCAGTAATAACCCCTGAATGTACATGATTATTAAATGTATCTACCAAGGCATTAAGCTTATTTTCAAGCTCTACAATCTTTATAAGCCCACCATTTTTACCGCCGTCAAATATTATTTCATCAACGGTACTAAACATTGAGACATAACAGTCTATTTCGTTTAAATGGGACACTAAGACAATGCTGCCAACTGCAGGTTTAATGTAAATACCATTTTCGCTATTAACGGCATTAAGCCTTACTTTTGTGTAAGAACCTCCGCCAATTCGCTCAACATTACAATAACGCCCCTCAACCTTAAGTACTTTTGCCACAAATGAACTTTGTCCGGACTCGCCGACAATTTCTCGTAATAATCTTGCAATATCTTTCATCGTTTAACCTCCATTCCTAAATTACATCGTTGTCTTATACCTCCTTTACCACAGGTGTAATTTACCGATTCAATAAAGAATATTTTATCGTTTAAGTCGCTGCAAACATCGTTATAGTAATGCAAATAGTCGCCTTTTTGAACAAACGGTTCTCCAAATAAAGTAACCGAACCTTCAACATGTGCCTCGGTATATTCTTGAATCTTCTGTTCGGCAAATGCTTCTAAATCTTTAACGGCTTTGGCAGTTGGAACAAAAAAAGTGCGAACATCGGTCGCTCCGTCTATGGACTTAGGCACTTTAACCTCTAATTTTGTATTGTCTTTCAATATTACTTTTGCAACAATCTGAAGTGATATATCATCTTTATTAAGATATTTTAGATTTTCTTTGACAATATTAATTCCGTACTTTATTTTAATAATATTGCTTTTTGCATTATTTAACAACTGACTTCCGGTAAGCGTTCCATAAAAAGTCCCGTCTTTAAAAAAGAAATTAACCGGATAGTTTTTCTTAAAATAGTTCAACAATCCTGCAACGGTTGTTTCATTGGAAACTATCACTTCTCCGAAATTAAAATCATTGACAACACATTCATAATCGGCTAAGAAATTATCGCAAAATTGTTTCATTGATAAGGAGTCGAACCTTTGTGGCTTTACAACTTGCTGTTTTAGTTTCCACATTTCGTCTTCCGCCTCAATAACCAAAGGCAAACCGGTATTAACTTTTTTAACATATCCGACAAAAACGGTACAAGGATGAGTGTAGCCGAACTTTATTCCTATTTTATCTCCGCGTTTTATTTCTTTCTTAATATCCCATGTCAATTTACGAGGCAAAGTAACAACTGCCGTATCGGTTAAAACATTAACCGATGTCATTACCTTGGCACTTTCAATGTAATGGAAGGTGATTTTCTTGGTTTTAGTGATTACTATAACTTTGGCTACTACTCTCATCACACCTCCTCTATATCATACAAATTAGTTACCTCATCACTTACAAACTTAAAAGAAAAAGGCACTTTGTTTAAAAACTTCGCATCCTGATTAAACTCATAGCTTTCAACCATCAATCGCTCAATACCGAGCATTTGCAAATGATTGTTTCTAACTACAATGGAAGACGATGACTTCAACAAATCAACAAATAGCCTTAACAGTTCTGCCGGATATGCTCGTGCATAAGCTTTTTCTTTGAATTGATACTCGTTATACATTAAGTCTCCGGAAATATTAACTTGCCAATCGCCACTCATAATTTCCTCTTTAATTGTGCCTCTTCTGCCGAGTAACGCTGTTTTTACAATGGTATTGGAAATTCCGGTACGGATATTGGCACCAATTAAAGCAATGTAAGATTTACCCTCTTTATAAGTTGTTGAGCTGTCAACTTCAAACAAAATGGTATTTCTCGGATAAACGGCTGCTTTATTTAGGTATTGAGCCGAATTCAGCTTTAAGTCGGCTGCAGTATTTATTCTTAACAATTCATCATCGGTAAGTTCCGGCAAAGCTTTGCCTATTTTGTTTTTATACAACGATGTATGCAATGCTTTTGCTGCCAATGTTTCTCCGGCAAAATCAAGTGTACGCAAGACATTGTCGCCACTCTCTTTTTGAAATTTCGGTATGTTGAATTTTAAAACTGCCATTTTACCTGTAATTTACATCGTTAAGAACCGACTGCAATGCTATTGCCAATTTATCGGTAAAATCGGAAGCATCGGCAGGATCTTGCCCTTCTGAAAAAATGTTGTTATTCTCGGCAATCAAACTGTCAAGATTAATAATGATTTGCTTTATGTTTTTACCGCCACCGGATATAACCGACTGTGCTTTTTCCACTTCGGCATTTAAACTTGAACCCGATAACGTTCCGTTCCCTTGACCTAAATCGCTTGAATCATTCAAAGGTGCAGAATTTTGAGTTTTTTTATCATTTACACTATCATCATCAAACTCATCATCCATAGCTCTTTTCAAAATAGCAAGTTGAGCCTTATACTTTTCGTATGCTGCTTTGGCTTTTGCCTCTTTTTTCTCGTCTCGACGTTCTACCAAAGAACGAGCCGCATTGTATTGTGCCAATAATGTTGCTATTGCTTCTTTCTCGTTCTTAGAAAACGACACCTTATATGAAGTTTGACGCCCATATTCTTCTGTACTTCCGGGAATACTTGCACTATTTATATCTGTTGACTCTGCTATGGCTCTTGCAGCTCCAATAGGTGAATATGACACTCCTTCTTTTTGGGCAATGGGACGCAATATCTCATTCAATTCACTAAATAGTCGCTCGCTTTCTTTTCGCTGAGCTATTGACATTCGATAAGTATTTATAAGCTCCTGTTGTTCTGCAGTTTTTTGACTAAGGTCATCGAACATACTTTGCCATGCTGCTTTTTTTATCCGCTTGTCATATTCTGCATTAATCTCTCGAACAACACCAAGCAATGCCTCATTGCTTTCTTTTTCCTTATCAATCCTATCTTTTAATTCGGGATACTTCCGAATTAAATCATCCATTAACTCCTTTCTTACATCGGTTTCGGTATTGGCATCTGTAATAACTCCGACCAATGCATTCAACTCTGCTTTTTCACGAGCAATTTTTTCAGCCGTAGGAATTTCAACCATATCAGTCATATTGCGGATTAATCCGCTTGTACTGGTAACAATATCATCGTAAGCAGGCTTTAAACGTTCGCCCACTGCAACTTTTAAAAGATGAACATTGTCTTTTAAGTTTGAAACTCTACCGGAAGTTGTTTGGCTTTGCTCTGCCATCATTCCTAAAAATCCTTTTTTGCCAAGAATTTTAGGCAAAGCCTTTATCATATCTTCGGTTGATGCAATAAGCTCTCCGTTCGCTTTTTTACCTTTCCCTACTGCCTCCGCCCAATCGTCAGTAGAAATAAGGAGGTCTCTAAACATATTAACCGCTTCACCTTTTTGTCCGGTTGATAATTTGGCAAAAGCATTCAAAACCTGTTCTATAGGTTTACCACTTGCAGCAGCAAGATCACCAAGCATTTTCAGATTATCTTCCGAATATCGACCGATTGCCTGCAACTGGTTTCCGGCACTAACCACTTGGTCAAGCTCAAAGGGTGTCGTACTTGCAATACGAGCATAATCACTCATGCGTTCGCGAGCTGCACTTTGAGAGCCAAGCATTGTCCTAAGTGTTACCTGATATTGCTCAAATTTTGCGGCAGCATTAATAGACTCCATACCAAACTTAGCAAGAGAATCAGCTGCTCGTTTTGCACCATACGCAACGGCAACCCACCCGACTTTTTTAGTCAAAGAAGAATGTAAGCCTTTTGTTTTTGTGGCACAGGTTGCAGTGGAAGCGTTTAGTTCTTTGATTTTGTTTTCCGCACGCTCTATCAAAATATTATACTTTCGGATATGGTCGGTTCGGAAACTTTCTTCTTGCAATTTTTTATAGCGGGCAATATCACGATTTAATTGACCAATGCTTTTTGATACGTCATTAAATGGGGATTTAACCTTTTTTTTATCCAACTTGTCCAAACTCGACTCAAGTTGCTTCAAAGGTTTTCCCCATTTATCAACTATTTCTATGGCATATTGTACGTTTTTGTCCATTTTTTTATTATAATTGCAAAAACTTATTTATTAAATGGTTGCTTTATTCATATCCGTTTTTGTAATACTTAGCATAATTATGCTGATTGCTTTTTATAACATTTTCAAAAAATGTGATTAATCTCCGGCATAAATCGGCTTTTCTTTACCCCGCACAAACATCACATCCATAAAGGCTTCCGCCAGTTCTTTCATGCTCATATTTGAAATTACATCGGGCGAATACTTTAAATAGTATCGTACATAAGCTCTCATCACACGATAGTTATATGATAAGGACTTGGCAACATCGTGTCTGTCTGATGTTTGAGGTTTTGAAATTTTGGCAAGTCCTAAAGCTCCTCCATTTCGCCCCTTACCTTAATAATAACAGTACCAAGCCAATCAAATAATCCCATACGGTATTTATCAACGGTTTTAAATTCCTCGTCGCCTTCAACCCAAATATTATCAACCAATGCCATATCAAACTGAATGGAACTGCCACCGCTAATTGCACGACAAGCATCAATTTCCATTAAAGTCGGCACTCTTAAAATACAGTATTTGCCATCGTCGCTTCTGTAAACAAACAATCTGCCGTGCAACGTTTTTAAACTCTTGATATGTTCTTTTGTGAGTTTTTTTGATTCAATCAACAACTCTACGCTTGTTTTTGATTGTTTTTCCATAACATTAATTCCAGTCAATGTGAGACAATATTAAATTTAACTGCACCTCAGAAGCCACATCGCCTTGCGAGTTCGCTACCGGATTATTGGTAAATTGGCAATTACGCAACTTGTGAGTAATTATAGTAGTGCCACCCGGCGGAACGTATGAACAGACAATGTCAAACGGTGCAATATCTTGCAATCTACCCGTAACAGATGCCGGGCGTATTTTTTCAACCTCACTCATTAGTAAGGTTATTGAGCCGCTTGCCTCAATGTTTCCATAACCTCTTGATACCGGCATTTGTCCGGCACCAAATTGATTTTCCGTAACCTGCTCTTCGTTATATTCAATATTACGAACAGCTATTGCAGGAACACCTGCAATGTTTATCGTTAAATTAGCCCAAGAAGGTTCTATTCCGTTTATTAGAGGAATATGTCTTATACCTGTAATCATTTGCAATTATTTTAAACGCTTTGAGCAAAGCCGATTTTTACTTTGAAATTGCGAACAACTCCCGAAGGAACGTTGCGAATTTGTATTTCTATCTCTCCGGTTCCCAAGACATTCTGCAAGGGATCAATAACCGCTCTATAGCCTGACAGCTCTCCCGATTTAGCCATTGCCTCCAATGTACGATTGGCAACCGTTTCGTAATAACCTACCGTGTCGGCAGGTAGTTGCCCCGTTTTACTGTCAATCAAGGCATTTGAATTAATCTCCGGCTGTAACTCATAGCGAATACCGCGAATGGCTTTGTCCATGGTACGGACACGCTCAATACTGTTGTAATCGCTATTCATTATGGTTAAGTTGTGAGAATCGTTGAGATAGTTGCCCGAACGCCCGACGTATGTTTTAGGAAAAATGTATCGCATTTCATCGAGAGAGCCGCTTCCATATTGTGCCGACATCGGGACATCGGACAATTTACTGCCGTCACAGAACCCGGGAGAAATTAAACCCAAAGGAAAACGTCCTACCCATGCAATTGATTGATGTACGGCTGCTTTACTAAGCATGCCTAATACAGCACCAATGCAAGTAATTGATTTTCCGATTTCAGACCGAAGCCCGGCAGATATACTATGAACATCTACATCCTCGCCAATAACTACCGATACGTTTTCCAATCCGTCTGAACTCATATTGTCAAGCGAGGCTACACTTGTTACATTGGCAGCATAAATTACACTCAAAGGCATTTCTGCCTTTGACAATTCAGCTGCTTTGGTTTGTAATGCAGACAGGTCAACGGCAAGTAAATCTCTTACCGGATAATAAACCCCGACTTGGCGAATTTCACCATTGGCAAATTGCTGAAGCTTTGACAGCTCGTTGAAATTAATTGTTTCCGAAGCAGGGAAAATAGCAACATAAAGTTCTCCATTTTGATTTTGACGGAAAAACTCATACACATGATAGTGTATAAGTTTTGCATAATCATTTGAAGCGTCAGGCTCTAAACCCAAAGCAACAAGCTCATCAAGAGAACCTACTTTAGCAACAGGCTCGGAAATAAAACTTGCCGGAACATTGGCTTGCGGGAAATATGCAATTAAACCGCTGACATGATCCTTATTTGCCGGTGGCACTTTAATGCCTCCGTTTTCTCGTATAAATTTAATACTTCCCATTATTTTTTATCTGTATCGGTTTTACCGTCTTTATTAACATCGGCAGGTTCATTGTTTTCATCTGCATTGGCAGATTTACCTTTGTTTCCGGCTTCGGTTTTATCCGTATCGGTTTTACCGTCTTTATTGACATCGGCAGATTTATTGTTTTCATCTGCAAGTGCCTTTACATCAAAACATTTAAAACCACGAGCAATAGCATGAGCCGATGCTTGTTTTTTAGAAAAAAACGCTTGACCGTCTTCGGTCATAAACATTTGTACTTCGCCCCATTTTTCAATCATTTCCGCAGCTTTAACTTCAAGAGCTTTTTGAGTTAATTTTTTAATTTTCATCGTATTTTAATGTTAAAATTTTTAGGATTAATAGCATTAATAATAACAATAGCAATATTACAAATGCCGTTTTCAAAAGATTTTTAACAGACTTTAAAAAGCCTTTTTTTTCGTTTATTTCCGCTTTTATAATTTGTTTTTCAATCTCAAGTGTTTTTTCAACAAATACAGTATCGGCAGGAACTTCAACATGAATGTAATTGATAGAGTCTCGCTGAACAATCTGTATAACCATATTGGTATCAGTATAGGTGATGGTGTCGTGAAAAATGAGCGGAACTTTAACTAATGATTCCCGTTTTTCAATAACAAGTGTAGTATCCATAACTACGCTATCCTTTACCACCGTTGCAAGCTCCGGATGATTGGACACAATACGATTAATTCGTTGCTGTGCCGAACAAGCACATAAACTTATTGCCACAATCAATATGTACGCAATCTTTTTCATGCCTTGTTTGTTTCCTCCGCAAAAAAGTTTGTGAAAAATTTGCCCAAAACACCAATTGCAAGTGATGTATATAGCAACCAATCGACATCTTGAATTGCCGAAAATCCGACAACAAAAGCGGATACTGCAAGCAAAGCATCGCCAAGTTTACGAAGCTTCTTAGGTGTAGGTTTGTAGTAATTATTAATTTTCATTAACAAAATCTTTTATCATTTGAAAATGAGCTTTGGCAATTTTCCAACGCCCCTCGTTTGTCATTAAGATATTACGGCATTCGTCTTCATTGGTATGAAAAAAATTTTCCGACAATACCGCCGGACACAAACTTTTGCGAATGATATAAAACTGCTCTTCCCAATCGGCATCGCCATCGGAAAAATCCGAACGAAACTTTTCATTCGGAAACATTGCTTGCATATAATTGTACAAGCGATTTGCCCACACATCTGAAGCCGTTATTCCTTTGGTTGTATAAACACTCCAACCGCAAGCTGACGGCTTGGAAAACGCATTGCTATGAATAGACACAAGCAGGCAATTATTCTTACCATACATTTCACAGTACCCATTGATGATATCGACACGTTGTTTTAACGATACATCTTTATAGCCTGTCGTTACCTTATGATAGGTAATGCCCTCGTCCAACAAATATTCTTCGATGTTTGAAACAATAAGGCGATTGCCGACACCTTCAAAATATTGCGAGCCATCTGACCACACCGGAGATCGTTTTCCGGGAGTTACATAATGCCCGTTATCATCTAAGCCGCCATGTCCGGCATCGAGCAATATCACCTTATTAGCATTCATCGTCTGTCCTCCTTGCGTTCAAGTTGTACATTTAAATATTTGATTTCGTTTAATATCTCATGGTAGTAGTTTTTATTTTGCTGAACCTGTACCTCAAGATTTTTCAAACGAATATCAGTGCCCACCTCCAAAGCTTTTACACGTTGATTTATGGAAATCCAAGCGGAAACTACCGTAATCAAAAGTGTAGCTACCAATCCTATAATACTTACTATGTATCTGTTGTTTGACATTATTTTAATTTGTTGCGGAGGCAGGATTCGAACCTGCGACCTTCGGGTAATGAGCCCGCTAAGCTACCACTGCTCTACTCCGCAATGTAAAAAAGCCCCCACACCTGCAAGTGCAGGAGCTTTTTCGGTTAATCCAAAAAATAAAAACTATGCATTAATTATCACTTCCCATTCGATTTCGCTACCATCTTCGCCCTCGACAATATAAGTTACCGGACCGGTAAAATCTTGAACAGAACCGGAAGGCGGATAAATATTTGCACCGGAGCTTAATTTAAAACTTGGAGCAATAGCGGTTAAATCTGTACCCGGAGACACATTAACACTCACCGTATGTGAAGACGTATTAATGGTTGGCGTTCCTATTTGTCCCGGAACAGTAACGCCAAGGATATTTTTGTCGCTTCTGCGAGCGTCATAAACTACAATATCTTCACCAAATGCGGTGTTGGTATCCGCTTTCATTAGCATTTTAAAGAAATATCGCTCTCCGGCATTGGTAACTTTGTCGATTTGAATAACCTCGTCATCATCAACAAAATCAACACCCGCCCAAAGATTAGACTCAAAATCATCAGATGCAATGGTGCAGATAATATAGTTGTCGGGGAACTCTGACAAGGACTCTATTGGAATACCTTTATATTTCATAGGATTTACATTGGTCTCGTCTGAGCCTTTGTGACTTCTTCCGGTTAGATATGCGTCGTACAAATCTGCAGTTTCGATGCTGCATAAAATTTTCAAATCGGGATGTTTGCGAATTGCTTTAGGAATAAGCTTTCTAACTTTCTCAAGTTCTGAAGCAATATTCTCAGCAGTTAAAATCGTTGTGTTTTCAACTTCATTTTTATCGGCATCGGCATCAATTCGGGTAATGATTCCGTTAAACAGCTTGTCGTCACCAATACCGAATTCGCCGTTAATAAAATGTTTTCCCAATTCAAAATCAACAGACTTAGCCAATTCAGCCAACAGTTTAGACTGAACTTCAGGTGGCAATTCTCTGAACACTAAAGGTCCTTTGGGTTGGTAAGGTCTCCAAAATTTCTCAAATGAGCGAGGATTGAACTCTGTGTATGCCATAAATTCTTGGGGCTCTAACACTCGTTCATCAATATCAAAATCTCCTTTAGAATCTTCACTGGCTGGCATTTCTTTGCGTTTTTGCAACATTCGTCCAACCTTCATACGAGGTATGTAATATTTTTTCTTAATGCCTGGAACTAATTTAATCAACCTGCGTTCAACAAGCTCGTTTTTAGTGGTTGCCCTAACGAGCAATTTCTCCAACACCTCACCGGCATACGAAGTACTTATATTAATTGCCATAGGCAACACCTGTTTTGGTACAAATGCACCAATAAGTATAGAACTTCCGAACATTCCTACAGACATTCCCGTTACAGACACACCCAATTCGGGTGCAACAGCTGCGGAAACTCCAACCGAAAAAGCTAATGACAACATTAGCATCAAAATAAGCTTAATTACTTTCATTCTTGTTTTTTTATATACTTTTAAAATTGGTTACTTACCCTTGCGAATTTCCTCGAAACGCTTATCAAACTCAGAACCCGGAACAAAAGCTTTGTCACCGCTATCGCTGATTTGCCCGACAATGCTTTCTCGTTTTGCAGGGAAAACTTTTAAAGCCTGCTCACGATTGGCTTTAAACATTGCTTTCCAGCTTTCAACCGAAGAGGCATCAATTAAGCCTTTTTGAACTGCAGCATCAATCATTGCGTTGTCTTCAGTTTCTTGCTTTTCTTTCTCGGCTTTTTCTCGTTGCTCTTTTTCAGCTTTCAACTGATTTAACTCAGCTGACTGACGTTTACTTTCTGCAAGTATTTCGTCATCGGTTGCCGTTTCCGGTAAACCGAGAGCCTTAGCTCTCTCTTTTCTTTTGCCGTCTTTCTCGGCATTTGCTTTTTCCGTTTGCAAAGCCTCCAAATCTCTTTTTTGAGACTGCATTGCCGCTACAACTTCATCCTCGGTTGCCGTTTCAGGCAACCCGAGAGCCTTAGCCATTGCTTTTATATCCATTTGATTGTTATTTGATTGTTGTTGTTGTTTGTTAAAATGTGCTGCAAAATGTGCATACATTCCACGCTCACCCAAAGCGGAAATAGCTTCTTTATCCAAGTCTTTAACTTTGGCAACTCTCGGTATAATTTTAGTAACCAAACCAAGCTCCAATGCTTCCTGTGCAGTAAACCAATGGTCGTTACCGTCCATTAGCTTTTCAAAAGTAGCTGCGGTCTTTCCGGTTGCGGCAACATAATTTTTTTGAAAATTATGTTGCATCTTTTCAAGTAATTCAGCAGCCGAACGCATTTTTTTTGCATTTCCACGAACACCGCCGCTGGGAGTGTGAATCATTATAAATCCGTTTTCTGCGATGGTTCTTTCCTTTGCCGGCAACATAACAACAGAACCCATGCTTGCTGCAACTCCGACTATTTGAATTTCAACAGGCACCGGACTGTTGGCAATGGTGTTATAAATAACATTACCCTCGAACACTTCGCCACCGTAACAGTGCATGGATATTACAATTTTATCCGCACCATTAGCAATCAATTCATCAAACTGATCGGAAAACGAACGCCCGCTACGTTGCGAGTAACTGTATATTTCACCAAAAAATTTAATCTTGCCTACTTTCATCGGATTTTCATTTCAACGAAACAAACTTAAATCCTATAACAAGCCTTATCAAATTTTATAGTAAGGCTTGCTATAAATGTATCAAGCCTTGCTACAATCATTGTGAAAGGAAGCAGGGCAATATTATTTTGTACTTTATATATAAGGTAAAACAATGGGAAAAACAACCGACAGAACACAACTGATTGAAATTGCCAAACATTATTGGTGTATTAATAAGCTGTCCGCAGATGAAATTGCGGTTAAGGTCGGCAAATCTGCACGTACAGTTGCACGTTGGGCAAAAGAGGGCAAATGGAATGAGCTACAAACCTCCATTTTAGCCAGCCGACAAGAGCAACTGTTGAATTTGCACAAACAATTGGTTGAAATCAATACAAACATAGGCAAAAGAGAAGAGGGCGAACGCTATGCAAGCCCTTCCGAAGCACTGCAAATACAAAGGATAAGTTCTGCAATTAAAAAATTAGAAACCGAAGACGCCGATGTTACAACCATAATATCCGTACTTACCAAATACCTTAACTGGCTACGACCGGTTGATGCCAAATTAGCTCAATCAACGTCGGACCTGTTCGATGCATTTATTCACGATAATTTAAAATAATGACACGTTTCAAATCAAAAGAAATAAAATTCAGACGCTCTTACAAACGGGCGGTAAAAGTTGCATATAGTCAATTTTACAAAACCGGAAAGAAAATTCTTATCGTTCCTTACCGCAAAGGTTTTTTAATTGGAACTAAAAAAGCATTTAAAGAGCTTGTCAATTCAAACAAGCTAAAAAAAGGCATAGACATTCAAACTATCGAAGACAACAGTTTCACCATTTACAGACAAGAAATCAATATGAATGAGGATAACCGATAAACAGGCTTTGGAACGTTGGGAGTCATTCCGAAAAGACTTACATACCGACACCGCTCTTAACCAAGAGTTAAGTCATGCCGAAAGAATTAAACTGAAAGCCAAATTAGAGAGCAACCCCATCGAATGGATGAAGTTTATTTTCCCGAAAGCCGCATACGCCGACTTTGCTCCATTTCAAAAAAAAGCCATTAAACGTATTACATCAAATCCGGAGTGGTACGAAGTTTTATCATGGAGTCGTGAACTTGCCAAAACATCTGTTACCATGATGTGTGTTTTGTATCTCGTTTTAACCGGGAAAAAACGCAATATCATTTTTACATCGAGTTCTTACGACAATGCCGAAAATCTTCTTGAACCATACAGAGCACAGTTAGATACTAATCAACGAATAAAAGCTCTATACGGTGAACAACACAAACTCGGAGCATGGGAGAAAGGAGACTTTAAAACTTCGGGCGGTGCAGCTTTTCGTGCAGTAGGTGCAATGCAAAGCCCCCGAGGCACAAAAAACGACGAAATACGTCCGGACATTTTATTGATTGATGATTTTGATACCGACGAAGATTGTCGAAATCCTGAAATTATTAAAAAGAAATGGCAATGGTTGGAAAGTGCATTAATTCCTACGCGGTCAATATCCAATCCTTTATTGGTTGTCTTTTGTGGAAATATCATTGCCAAAGATTGCTGTATCACACGTGCCGGAAAACAAGCCGATAATTGGGATATTGTAAATATCCGAGACAAAAACGGCAAAAGTACGTGGGCGGAAAAAAACACGGAAGAAATGATAGACATTGCCTTTCGTAATCTTACCACACGAGCCATACAACAAGAGTATTATAACAATCCTTTATCTGAAGGCGACATATTCAAAGAAATGCGTTGGGGCAAAGTCCCGAAACTGAGCAGCTTCAAGCAAATCATTCTTTACGGAGACCCTTCGTACAGTAACCGAAAAGCCAAAGGAACATCAATGAAAGCTGCCTTTTTAATTGGCAAAAAAGATACAACTTTTTATGTACTTAACGGCTACTTAGACCTTGCAACCAACGCCGAATTTATCGACTGGATATACAGCCTTAATCAATGGGTAAAACACAAAACACAGGTGTATAATTACATTGAGAATAATACCCTGCAAGATCCTTTCTTTCAACAGGTGCTACGTCCGTTGATGAACAAAGCTCGCAAAGAACACGGCTACCATTTACCCATATCACCGGACGAACGCAAGAAACCCGAAAAATTCTCTCGTATCGAGGGCAACCTTGAACCGCTCAACCGCGAGGGAAATCTCATTCTTAATATTGCCGAAAAGGAAAATCCGAACATGCAACGCCTAGAGGAGCAATTTTTATTGCTTGACAAGAATTTGAGTGCTCCGGCTGACGGTCCCGATTGTATTGAAGGCGGATATTTTATAGCCAATTATAAATCAACAGAAGTTAAAGACTATATGGTAAGTATGCCACGTAGTCACATAATCAATAAAAAACGATATTAATGTTTATTGAAGTTGAAGAAATTAAAACACACTTACGCAATGAGGTTGCCTATAAAATTACACAAGGAGATGACAGCCTTATTGTAGAAAGTCTTGATGCTGCAGTGGCTCAAACAAAAAGTTATTTGGGCAGATTTGATGTTGCCTCTATCTTTAGTCAAACAGGCAATGACCGCAACAGCTTACTTGTACTATTTGTCAAAGACATTGCCATTTGGCACTTGATAAACCTTGTAAATGCAGGTGTTGAACTCGACCTTCGGGAAAAAAGGTACAACGATGCTATTAATTGGCTCGAAGCCGTACAGTCGGGAAATGTAACACCGGACCTTCCGTTGCTCAACAGCAATCACTCCGGAGACGAAAACGGTACTGCCGGAAGGCTATTGTTTGGCTCTAATCCTAAAAAAATACAACATTTTTAAAACATAGTAACCATGGCAACACAAACAACTATCAGTGAAAAAATAAAAGTCAGACCAACCTCTCGCACCATGCTTGACATTGGTGCATGGCGTATGGCATTAATTTCGGCAGATAACGGGCAACGGAAAAAGCTCTACGACCTGTACGAAGACATCTTAATAGACTTAACCATTTCAGATGCTATCGAAAAGCGAATAGATGCAATAACCAATGCAGACATCCGTTTTTCGGTAAACAACAAAGAGGTTAATGCTGTTAACGATTTAATTGAATCGGAAACCTTTGAAACCATTATTACCGAAATTTTAAACGCTAAATTTTGGGGCGTTTCTCTCATTGAGTTAATGCCCGACATCAATTATAAAATCAAAGCGGAAAATATTCCGAGAACCCACATCAACGTTCGTAAAAAAATTATCACGCGCGAATGGCATGACACACACGGTTGGGATTACGAGAACAACCCTTTCATTATAAAAGCCGGAGGAAATATTAAAAATTACGGACTCATTTACAAGTTAGCCCCTTACGGCATTTACAAACGTGGAAACATTGGAGACTGGGCACAGTTTGCCGAATTGTTCGGGCAACCGTTTAGAGTTGGAAAATACAATGCTCATGACCAGGAAACCCGTCAAAAGCTTTTTGATGCCTTGATTGAAGCCGGAAGTTCAGCCGTTTCTGTAATTCCCAAAGAGGGTGATGTTGAATTTCTTGAAACCAAAGCTTCAGGAAACGGTGTGTTGTTTGAGAAATTTTGCAACTACTGCAACGACGAAATACTTATTGGTGTATTGGGTCAAACCATGACAACCAAGAGCGGAGCATCTTACGCACAAAGCGAAACACACATGGATGTGCAAAAAGCCAAACATCGTTCCGATAAAAAATTTGTATTGCGTATATTGAACGAGCAATTGGTTCCGTTTCTTGCTGCACGAGGTTGGGCTGTTACCGGAGGATTGTTCAGTATTGCCGAAAAAGGCGAATCCATTTCGTTGAAAGACCAAATTAGTATCGACACTCAAGCTGCCCGAATCATCCCAATTCCGCAATCGTACTTTTACAAAAAATACGGCTATCCCGAACCAAAAGGAAACGAAGAGGTCGTATTTACACCGCTCACTCAACCACAAGCCAAAAAAGACGAGGATTTTTTTTTGTAAGCCCTGACAACTCAGGGCACTTTTTGGTACTACTGGACAACTGGTACGGAAATTTTAAAATGAATTTAAATCCGGTTGCATTGGGTTTGAAACGAAATTTCAAGATTGATGACATTTGGGAAGACGTTCAAAAAAACAAAGAGGAAATCATCAACGAAACGTTGTTTAACTATACACTTAACAACTTAAACAAAGGCATAGATAAGGTTTTTTCAGACTTAGACTATACCGATGAGAATTTTGCACTGGTGCAAAAGTTTAAACAGACAACAGCTAAATTTGCCGCACATAAAACGGCATGGCAAACCGCCGAGCTCCGACAAGCAAAAAAAGAAAAAACCGGAAGCATAGACACCAAATACAACACCAACTATTTGCGAGCTGAACAGAACTTCAGCATTAACGCAGCTCGGTCGGCAAAGAATTGGCAGAATTTTGCCAAAGACCAAGACATCTATCCTTACCTTGAATACATGCCAAGCGTTGCTGCCAATCAACGTGAGGAACATAAAGAATTTTACGGCATCATTAAAGCAATATCCGATCCGTTTTGGGATACTTATTTACCACCCAACGGATGGAACTGTAAATGTTCGGTACAGCAAAGAAAAAGCAACGAGGGTGCGAGCGATATAGATGTAGCAACATTGCCGAAACCGCCAAGCATTATGCGACAAAATTACGCCAAAACCGGAGAGATTTTTTCGGAAAAACACCCTATGATTGCTAAAATTAAGAGCAAGTATCCCAAACTGATTAAACCACTCACACAATGGCAAGTTGCAGGATTTACAGGACGAAAACTAACTGACATTACTTATCTTACCATTCACCCGAAAACCGGGGGTGTAGTGTATTCGTTTGACGATAGCCGGACAATTGTAAAAGAACTGAAAGAACATAAAGAAACCGTGGATTTTTTAGCAAACAACAATGCAATGGTAGAACTGCTTGCTGCAAAGCATAACATTAAAAGTATTGATGCAATGGTTTGGAATATCCCAACGGAGTTTAAAAAAGTAAGTTCAAAAAACTCCATTGATAAGCAACTACAAAAAGCAAACAAACAAGGCAGAGAGATCAAGCAAAAAATAAACGTTGTGCTGTATCAAACAGAAGCGACAAAAGCAGGAAATTTGATAGATGCAATTAATGACAGACTTGGCAGATGCCAATACATTAATGAAGTGTTTATCATCAAAGACAAACGTTACTACAAATACCTTAAAAATACAAAAGGGATAACCGAAGTTACCCCTTAGGCGGGGTCAAGGACGTATCCCCGACCGAAGACTACAAATATACAACAAAAAACAGCCAAAAGCAAGTAAAACTTTAAATAAATGCACTTTCAAGAATTTAAACAACACATTAAAAACTTAAGCCCTAAGCTTAGGCAGTACACCAGCAAAGATGCTCCACGTGTTGCAGGCATAGAGGCAGTTAATCATTTTAAACAAAGTTTCCAAAACGAAGGTTTTATCGACAGCTATTTGGAAAAATGGAAGAAAAGCCAACGTACCAATCCAGACTCAAAATGGTACGGTTTTCTTGCCGGGGCAAAAACCCCCAAGCCAAACAATCACCCGAGCCGTAACGGTACAAAAAAACCGTACAAAGCCCGAAAAGAAAGCCCTGTAACCAATTACTCGCCGGCAGCAACCAAACGAAAAACATTAATAGGAGCAAGTGGCGATTTATCAAACAGCATTGAATACCGAATTGCCCCGAGAAAAGCTTTTATTTTTAGCAACCTACCGTATGCACGGGTGCATAACGAGGGCGGAACGGTTCGTGTTTTCGGCAGAAAAACCGTAAAACTGCCTAAACGTCAATTTATTGGCGATAGCAAGGTTTTAGACACTAAAATTAAAAAAGCCTTAAGCAAAGACATTGAACGAATTTTAAACATATAATTAATACCATGAAAAACATTTACACAGCATTGGAAAAACGATTGTCGGAAATACCGGCATTACGATGGATAGATTTTGACACAGGACAAATTGAAGCGGCAACATTGCGACCTGCGGTTGATTTTCCGGCAGTATTGATTGACCTTGGTTTTCAGCAATGTGAAAAGCACGGGCTTGGGGTTGAACAATTCTGTCGAGTAAATATCGATATAAAATTGGTTTACTGGACCGAAGCTCACAGCTTCAACGGCATTAACGAAACAATGAAACAAGACGCATTAGGCATGTTTGACCTTATTGACCAAATACAGGACAAACTGCACGAGTGGCAGGGTACAAGCGAGTTTGTTTTTAACTCACCCTTGTATCGGCAAAGTGTGGTTCCGGTGCAAAGTGCCGCCGGCTTAAAAGTGTATCACATCAATTACCAAACAACACACATCGACCGGCACGAACATCACCGACAATACCAAGAGCAACCGATAAACTTCCGAATCAACAGACCATAAAAAAAGCCCCTTTTCGGGGCTTTTTTTTATTCAATAGTTTCATTTAATAAACCACAAATGATTTTGCCAAGTCGCCAACCTTATAATAATAAACACCGGAACGGTAGCCCGAAACATTGAGTTGAATATTATTAAATGTAGCATCAATATCCATTGTTCTTATCAATTGCCCGTTAGAGTTGTATATCTGCATAACCGATGATTGTCCTTGTTCCAGCTTGTAAGGTATGGTAATAACTTCCGATGCAGGGTTTGGATATGAACTGCCAAGACTTTCACCGCCACTTTGATAATCTTTTACACCAACTACACCCCCTAACGAGTACACCCTTGCAACAATAGGAGTAGTAGTGTGATCTCGTAGAATCATTTTACCGCTTCCGTTTACATTAAAAAAACTCGGAAACCCTAAACTGTCAAAAATTTGCAAAACCGTACCGTCCTCATTAATCACCGCAACAGTATAAACATTAACACCTGAATGCAATGTAACCACAAACTCATATTTGTCATCAGCATTAAACAAATGTTTACTCCCTGTGTGCGATATCATAATAATAGAACCATATTCCGAAAGGTTTATCGGAATTGATTTAAACAAGCTATGGTCTGTATTATACACTTTAAGTGTATTGTCATTAATGTAAGCGTAAAAATCACCGAAATACGCAATATCTCCAACATAGGTATTCTCAAGTTCGACCTGTGCTTTAAGTCCGGGACTTAAAACAAACACCATAAAACTAAACGAAAACAATACAATAAGTTTTTTCATCTGTCTGTATTTTAAAAGGTTAATATTAATTAATAAAGTACAAAAATAACAATAATTTAATGCTTACTCTTTAATTTCTTTCACAAAGTGCTCTGCTGTCTCATGGGGACAATCATCATTCTCATAAAACTCATAAAAGGCATCATCCATTAGTGGTCCTACATATCCTAAACGCATACACGCGTCGGCAAAAATATCGAACCACTCCTCAAATGTTTCATACATAACTTTAACTTTTTAATTAGCAACTTTTTGCAAAATCTTTTTTTTTGATTTAACATTGATTCTTTTTTAATTTTTATGTCAAGCATAGGAAAAACAAAGGGTTGGTAACGCAAGGGGTTTCCGGCAGCAATAGTCGCTTTTAGTCCGGTGTTAAAACTTACCCACTCTAACAATTCGCCCTCGGTACATTTAGGCAAATTTGAATGTTTTAATGTTATTTCTATATTCATTATTAATAGTATCTTTTGTCGGCAAATTTCGGTTTCCGTTTTTCTTTTTCTAAGTAATTTTGTAGCATTTCCTCTTGCAACTCAAAAATGTCATCTATCACTTTGGTGCTACAATAATCGGCATAAACAATGTTATGAATACAATCATCGCACCTGTTACCGGTTTCAGAGGCATAAACCCTGCGAGCTTCTTTCCCGCAAATACTGCATTTAGGCATTTTAAAAACCAAGTTTTTTTGATATTTCAGGCGTAAATCCGCCGAAATGGTTAAAAAGCCTTTCAGTAAAATACTTTGATGCTTCACAAGTATTATCAAACCACTCCGGCTTGCCATTTCCAAATCTCCAAGCTCTGCACATTTCTACGTGTGTAAGTTTATCAATCTCCTGTTTTTGTTGTTCTGTTAACTTTTTCATAGCTCTAAAAGGTTTAAATGTTTCCATTATATAAATTGGTTAAAAAATTGTATATAATTTTCTTGAAAAATTGTATTTTCCATTAAAAAATTTTCATTTATTTTTGTTTTTTTATCATTCTTCAATAGTTCTAAAACCATTAAGTTTAGTCCAACCAGGTCGCCCACTTTCGTGAGGAACTCCACACCATTCTCTTTTTTTTATTTCTTCTTTTAGGCACTTTTCACAGAAATAAACATCTATCTGAACCCAATACTTAGAACGACTACAAGACCTGTCATTTATAATACAGCGTTTATCTGATTCCTTGTGAATAAATTTATGTTCACATTTTACTCTTTTGGACGGTTCAGTCGTCCTATCTTTATTTGGTTGATTCATAACTCATAATTTATAATTCATTTTCACTACCAAAGTCGTTTGCCCAGTATGTTGTTTTGCCATGCAACAATGAGGTTACGCTTTGAAATGTTTTTACGTTTCCTTTTTTTATACTTTACACGCGTTGGAGCTTTTTCGGTTTCGGCTTTTTTCTGCAATCTTTCTAAGGCTGATTTTGCAGCGTCAACCTCTCCGGCTTCGCCACGCTCAGCCAATGCCTTAACCTTTTCAATGCGTGATTGTGTCTATTGTTGGGTTTCATTTTTAATAATTATTTACTACTCTTTAACTACAAATTCCTCATAATTTATCCCTTTATTTTTAAATTTTTACCTTTTATGCTCAATGACGCCATTATCATCAGGGCTGCCCCATTTTCTACCCTTATTAATTTCCAACTTTTTATATGCTTCAACGATTAAATCTTTCGCACTTAATCCAAAGTTTGAAGCAGAATCTAAAATTAACATAAAACAATCTGCGTACTCCTCTTTCACATCTGTTAGATTCTTACAACTTTCATTATAGGGGAGTTTTATTGTGTTATTCTTTTGAAAGTGAGAAATTGCTTCAATTAACTCTTTTACTTCTTTCGAAAGGTGATGTAATATTGGCACACTTCTTTGTTCTTTACCAAAGGCTTCCTGAGACCATTCATAAATGTCGTCCATTAATGATTGTATTGTTTTCATAGTATTTCATTTAAGATTTTCTAATTGTACCTTAATTTAATTTGATATTTACACTTGCCGTTTTCAGTTTCCAAACCTCCATGCTCTGCACATTTCTACGCGCGTAAGTTTTTCAATTATTATATCTCTCTTATCAATTTGCTCTTGAAGTTTGATATTATAGAATATGCTAACTGCAAGAGAAATTAAAATAATTATTAATGGTAATCTATTGGTTCCTTTACGAATCTTCATTGTGTCTTAATTTAATTTGATGTTTACACTTGCCGTTTTCAGTTTTAAAATCAGAAATCACTTGATACTTACTACCCGAAGGCGACAAATACCGCAAGCAATTTCTTTTAAGCGGACAGCTTTCATTTACACATCGGCTGATGTCTTGAGGCAGGGTTGTCATTCGGTTAATCGTTTAATGTTACTGTCCATATCTTCATTAAACATAATTTCGGAACTGTCAATTAATTTCATGGCATCAAGGGTTACCTTGTTTGCCTCTATTATGTTTTTAGAAATATCAGAAATTGACTTACTGCGAGCAATTTCTGCTTTTAACTCCTCTTGTGAGAGATCTTCGTTGCTCAATCGCTCCAACTGAGCAAACAAGTGATTGTTTAGATCACTAATCTTGTTTCTTGCCATAATTTTTTATTTTTTTTTTAACTTGTTTCGTAATCTTATTGAAGTTCTTAGCTCCTCAGGAAACTCTAAATATTCGCCACGGTTTTCAGCCAGCAGTTCCGCATCGGTTTTTAATTCAAGGTTTTCAATGCGTATATCTGTCCTGTCGTTATTTTTAAAAACCACATTTTGCCCCGGTTGTAATTTCCCGAAATGTTCCTCCCAAAGTTTTCTGTGTTTAAGCACATAACGCCCCTCCTCAACTCTAATCATTACATATCCATCTTTGGTTAACCTTTCGTGTCCATTGTATTTGGTGTTGTGAGGTTTTCTTCCTTTCTTAAATGTATTTTTCCGAAACTTGGCAACATTTTTCGGAGTCATAAAATCCTCAAGTTTCTTTCCTTTGTTAAAGGGTACGTGCCCTTTCTTAAATGCTGTTTTCAAACGCCTTTCTTTTAAAATTTCAGGCGGCAATTTCAGGTTGAGAAAATGTTTTCTGTTTTTAATACTACTTACACTTCTATCTAACTTTTTAGCCATTTCGGCATCAGTCATAGAAAGGTAATTATCGCTAAGAAAATCGTCTTCTTGTTTGGTATAACGTCTAAGCATGGTTATTGGTTTTTAGATTTTTCACACACCAGGTTGTATATTTCATTCCAGTCCGGCAAACCGCCAACCTGTTTATCATCGATGTAAATGTGTGCATATACTTTGCGACTGTTATTGCCATATTTGGCAACGTTCCGGGGCTCGTTGTCGTTTACCCTGTCGAATGGTATGCCATGTTCTAATAGCCAGTTAATGGCTTCTAACAATTGATCTCCGGTTCTGCATGTATTAATAATGACAAAATGCCCGGCGTTTTTTAATTTTTCGATGGTTTCCTTGGCGTAGGGTTGTTCTCCCTCAATGTTCGGGAATTTTCCACGAACAATTGTGCCGTCAAAATCAATAGCTAAAATCATAATGTTTTTATTTTTTGTTTGTGTTCCCAAGGGCGGAATCGAACCGCCCTACAACCATTTTTGGAAAAGCGAGGCTGTGGGGAATGTTTGAAGTAGAGTACCTCGCAGTGTTAATCAATAACTTTCGCTTCGGTTATACCCAGTGGCAAAGTAATCCACTCGTTATTGTCATCACGATATTTAGCAATAATATACATCTTACTTTTAACCGGATTGTAAGCATCAACAATTATTTGAACACTGTCAATAAAGTCCTTATGAGCACTTTCTTGAGCCAATTTCATTAATTGCATAACTTTGCGAGCATTGAGAGTTCCCTTAGCATCACGACTAAGCAGTTTTTTTGCCATTTGCACAAGCATTTTGCTATTCTTGTCAACACCCAGAGAGTCTAAAAACTTATTGACACCATCAACACCTGCAGTGTGACTATCGTCAAAATCATCTATCACGTGATAACCGAGTATAATACGAAACTTTCCATCTGAAGTTGTAAACGTATGAGATTGCTGATTATCCGGTACGTCGTACACATCTTTTTTTAGCTCAACAACTGACTTTAAGATACCGTAAACCTTAGTTTTAGCAAGAGCCAATGCCCCTGAAACTTCTTTTAATACCTCAAATGAACGCAACACAGCATCAGAAGTCATGTCTTTTAAAGTTTCGCGTTCCTCTCTCTGTTTGTCAATTTCTTGTTGTTCGAGTTTTTTCAACTCTTCCAATTGCTTTCTTTGTTCTTCTGTCATAATTGTATGTTTTTTAATTATTTTATTTCCATTTGTACTCCATAATTGAATTCTTCTTGCAGCAGCTTTGCATACCGCTCTAATTGATTTGTTCCATAAGGCACATAAATCGTTTTCTCAGACGTAACCAAACGTGAGTTTTTCGAGAACTTTCGCAACCTGTAATGCAGGTAATAGCGTCTATTATTTCGCTTGTTGTATGATTTTCTCATAACTTTATGATTATCGTTTAGAAATTCTTTTTTAATATTTTCCCTAATTTCAAAACAAACTGCATTCTACCGTTAGCCCCCCATTCTTCCCTTCCCACATCCATATCAACAGACAGCAGCTCCACTATCATTTGTTTTCTTTCCTTAGCATATCCATTTGAGAATGTTATTGTACTTGGAGTTATCGATTTTATGTAAAATTTCCCGATCCGTTTTGTCCAATAATCATTGACATCTCGATATTCTTCCTTTTTAACCCCGGAAGCAATCATATCGAACCACTCCCTCTTTAGATTTAGGTGTATTGTTTCTATTTTTTTCATAGCTTTTCAAATCTTATACCTTGACAAGCCATTCCTAAAATGCCTTGTTCAAAGGTAAGTATTGGATTGACAGTACAGGGTAATCCTACACAAGAACACCAGTTATCTTTTAGGTGTTTGCAAGAACTACAGCTTTCACTGTTACCCCACCATTCTTTCATGTTTTCGTCTAAACTCATAACCTTATTCCACCGATCCTTTCTCTCTGCCAAAGTGTAATCTTTTGGACTTTTCCCAAGTATCTGCTCAAAAGAACTATACAGACAAAGATCTTGATGTGGTAGAGGGTAGATTTCTCTATGTTTTTGTATTTCTTGTTCTGTCATTGTCATAAATCTATTTCATTTCTCTTTACGCTCATTTTTATTGACCAACTCGCTGAGTTCTTTTTTGGCATTACGACAAAGCCACTTGTCATAAGTTGACTTAGATATACCATATTGGCGTTTAACTAAATTCTCATAAATCCATGTTTGAGTAACTCCTCGTCGCTTATGCTCAAGGGTTAAATTTTGGACATCGATAATTTTTTCTAACAGATATCTGTTCGTATATGCCATTAAACCTCCTGTTAATTCAATGCTGTTAAACGCTTGATGTTTTTACGCTGAACCAGTGATTTTACATGTATGCTTCTCAATTTACGATGAAGAGCCTTCAATTCATCCACGCTCAATTCATACAAATGCTTGCCTGCTATTTTTTCATTCAGTACATAATCGTTAACGGCATACCAGTCGGTAGTATCTATGCCTATTTTTTGCATCATGCTTAAACAGTAATGCCTGTATTTGCGAATTTCAGCGGCTTTAAATTTGTTTTTCTCGGCATCAATTGCCTTTAATTTCTCTATCAGCTCATCAAGTTGACTTTCCGACAAGTCACGAATACGACGTACACCAAAGGCACTTAATACAGCCTCTTTTACATCGCCTTTGTCCATGCTGTTATTGTAAAGCAAAAGATGAGCTTTAACCCTTTTGTCTTTAATTGCTGGCATTTTTACCTCCTTTGCTTTTCAGTTTTTCAAACACTCGATTGGCATCGGGACCAATCCACCCAAAAACGGGAACATTGTTTTTTGTTGCAGTAAATCCGTTTTCTGTTTTTCTGATTCTAACTGTTACTTTTTCCATGATAGTTTTTTATTTATTGGTTAACATTTACTCCGTAATACAAGCGAGCTTTATTTTCGTCAATGGTGAGTTCGCCTCCCGGACACCTACCCGAAACAAAGGCTTTTAAGCCCTCAATGCGAACAATGATTTTAGACAATCGCTTGCAAAGCTTACCCGTAGAATATAAGGGCTCGCCTTTGTCTTCGTGGGCAATAAAAACAATGAGTTTGTTTTCGTGCTTTTTGGTAAAACGGCGAAACTCTCCGTTTTTTAACTCATCGTTATAAATGGTCATATTGTCAATGAAGACTATTTTTGGTGCTTGACGCTTACTCAAGTATTTATCAAGCTCCTCAAGCGTTACATACTCGGTAAATTTTAATCTTCGATTACCAAAATCTATTTTAGCACGCATGATAGTTTCAATAAAAGTATCATCTAAACCCTCTTCACCGGAGACATATAACACAGTGGAAAATTTACTGAGATATTCTGCTAGCTTGGATGAAAACCATGTTTTGCCGTTTTTATCACGCCCAAAGATTATCCAAATACCGGAAACTCCGGGTGTTCCAAGAACGTCTTTATAAACCCCGTCAAACTCAAACCGCTTGATGTTACGGTTTACGAGTTGTTTTGTATATACTGCTCTTACCGCCATTACATTGCTACTTTTACAAGGGTTTCCAAATATCTTAACGATGCCTCTTTTTCAAGGCATTTTGCAACAAGCCTATTAATGGTTGGTGCTTCAGCTTTAACATTGGCAGAAGCTACACTTCCGATTAATTGTTTCATGTATTGCTTTCTTTCGGCGGGATGCGAAGGTATAAGCGTGATAAATTCATCGCTAAACCGCGAAAATATCTCGGCATATCCTACTTTTTTATTTTCAATGCCTTTTTGTATCTTATGACGTAAGCCGTCGGCTCCCATCATATACCAACCGCAATTGCCTTCAGTGGCATTCCAAAGCTCTTTTAAAACCAAAAAAGCATGATAATCAAGGTCGCCTGCCTCATCAATAACAATTAACACATTACCGAGATAGTTGATGTAATACTTCAAATTCTCTTTTACATCGATATATCTGCCTTTATTGTCCACGCCCACCAGTTTTGCCAGCTGTCGCACAAACTGCTGACGAGTTTTAGCCTGCGAGCAGTCAAAGTAAAAAGCGTTACGCATGGTTTTAATGATATGGCGGGCACAAAATGTTTTACCAATACCGCAATCATCTACCAGTACCATTGACTTGGAATAGGCTTGACAGAATTTTAAATTACTCTCAATGTTGTCATACACATCGGTGCGAGCAACTTTCCATCTATTCTCTCTAAGCTCAACATCATGCTTACGAGCCATTTCAAGCCAACGGCTATCATCAAGTAAGCGGTCAATATCTCCCTTCTTTAATCGGGAGTAAAGCGATGCCGTTAAGCCAACGGTTTTGGCAAACTGAGAGTCTGTACCGCTGTAATTTTTGCGAGCTTCGAGAACTTTCTCTCTAATCTTAATTTTAAATTCTTTACTTAGTTGCATAGTTTATAATTTGAATTTTTCTTTCCACCGCTCGACGTTATTTATGCCGGTTGACGGATTGTTAAGAATATAATCGTCATCTTCGTTATAGTCGTCCAATATCTCCGGTGCAGTGTAATCATCATTAACCGCCACCGTAACTGCTTTGCGTGTTTTAATGCTAAATTTAGTTCTTGGTTCAAACACAGGTTTTTCCTCAATAAAGCCGATTTCGGGAATGGATTTTGCCTGCTCTTTACTGAAATGCTCAATGGTTCTTGTGTAGGCACTTGCTATTGCCATTGCACGTTTGTCATCATCGGTTTGTTCGGCACGAGAACGGTTAGGACGTTTTAGTTCAACCAATTCACAAATAAATCTGTCTTTGTAATACACCAAAGCTTTAATTACTTCGCCCTCGTTGCCGTCAATCCAATATACATCAACCGACTTATCGCCAATTTGTGTTAATTTGCTTATCAGTGCATCACCGGTTAAAACTTCTCCGTTTTCGGCAATGGCACGTGCCACACCCTGAAGGGTTACATAACCTCTTTTGCAAGATGTTTTAGTTTTATAGCCAAGATATGGCAGTATAGCTTGCCAGTTGGTTGGTTTTAATTTTTTATTTTGATTTAAAATAAAATACTCCCAACGAGACATCTCTTTATGATGTGTGTGCGGTGCATTGTTGTAATCCTCAATGTCTTTTAATCTCGCATCAACCAGTTCATCAAAAGGTGTAATAGCTACCTTGCCGGGTTTTTCTTGATTGTGTTCTGCTTGAGCAAATGGTCGGGCTATCCATGCAGGATCGTTATGCTCAATATTGTTTCTGAGGATACCGAACAACCGCTCGGCATATTTACCCTGTGCATTGTTGGCTTCCATTTTAACATACTCAAACATCTTACCCTCTTTAAGGAAAGTGTCTTTAAAACTTGAGTTTAAAGAGCTTTCGCATTCAAGTTCGGCGGGCAAGTTCAAACCCCACTCGTGGTAATTTCTTATCATTTGGCGATAAAATTCAACAATAATACCCTCTTTTGATTTTCCGTAAACATAAGTAGTTACCGCTTGACTTGCGACATCAAAACCGACATAGAACCACATACGCTTACCCTTATCATACCAAAATGGCGGCTGTCTGTCGTCGATAGTTAGCACAGAACCGGCAAATTTCGGCATCTGAAGTTGAACATAACTCAAATGTTTGCCAATAAATTTCTGACGATTGCCGGCACGTTTCCTAAGGGTTCCCATCTTTCTGTCCCATCGACTGAGGTAAGCATGAATAGTACTGTCACTTAATTTGGGAAATTCTTTGGGATTGTAACACTCTCCGGTTTGAGCATTATATACGGTTACATATCCGCCCAAAAAAGCATCATATTGTTGGAATATATCTGTTTTTGAAGGCTTGTAATCTTGGTCAAACAAACCGTCAAGCACGTCCATAGTAATATCAAGAACTTTTCGAGCATTATCTTTTGTTCGCCCGTAGGGATCTTTAATCAAATTAAAATAGCCCCCGGTTTTAAAAGCATTTAAACTTTGTTTAAACCGCTTTTCAGAAGAAGGTAAATTGTGCATTAATTCATAGTTTGAATTAAGCCATTTGTTAAAATCAATCACTTCATAACACAACTGACTAAGAATACCCCGTGTATTACCTCCTTTGCTTTTACGTTCGGCAACAATTACCTGCTCTAATTGAATGACAGCTTCAAGCACAGAAGCATTGGTAACATAACGCTCTTGCTCATGAGCCAACAAATAACTGTTTCCCCGTCTGAAATTAGCGTAATATTGTTCAGCTTCTGCAGAAAACGAGAAATAATCGACCAAAGGATTGTCTTTAATACGCGGGTCGCCCAAAAAATCCCGAACAGGTTCCGGCAATGTATCAAAGTCTATTAATAATTGTCTGCCATTGCCTCCTGTGGTTAATCTCCGAACGCCCCAACCTCGCTTATCGCCTTTGGTTGCAACAGCTGAAAGACTTAACATATTTTTATAAAGAAAATCAACAACACCAAATTTTGCAGCTTGAACGTAACGCTCCGAGCTTTTGTCCCAAAACTCAAGGCACAATTCTTCTTTGGTTACGGCTACTTTATTATGTTGGTGAATAAATGGCATTGTTTATCTTTGTGTTTATTTGAGTTAAGCGAGGGCGGCTGGTGGAAGCTTTGGTATTTAAATTGTAAGCCTGGCAGCACCTTTACTGTCTTATCCTCGCATTATTTGTTACATTAATATTTTAATGGAGACTGCTTTGTTTGTCCTTGCAAATCACTTGCTTGATAAGAAAGAAGCCAAGAGCTTGAAGGGCAGTTATTATCACGCCTTAACCGGGCAAACAAACGCTCTGCATAATCAGCTTGAGAACATCCGGAATCGCTCAACTGTTTTCTCTCAGATATTTGAGAGGGTAACCGTTTTATCTCAACGGATAACTGAACTTGAAAAGGAAAATTAATTGTCATAACTTTTTATTTATTGGTTTGAATTTCTACACCTCCGTACTCCTTAATGGCAGTATGTCTAATTTTTTCAGACAGTTTACTGTTTAATTTACCTACAAGAGCATTACAGACAGTAACAGTAGTACAGCCAAAAACTTCAGCCAGCTTTACACCTGTGCCACGATCCGTATAAATTCTATTTTTTGTTTTTTGTGCCATTTTTGTAACTTTATAGCGTTTTTAATTATTAAATACACTGCAAATATAATCAAGAAATCTCGTATAAAACAAATAATTATGCAAGAAAAATCGCTCATAAAGAAAAATATTTTATTATTCATTGAAAATAAGGGCATTAGCAAATACAAGTTTTATCAGGAAACAGGAATAACAAGAGGGGTTTTAGACCAAAATAATGGAATGTCAGAAGAAAATACAACAAGATTTATCGCCTATTATCCCGAAATAAATATCGAATGGCTCCTTACCGGCAAAGGAGAAATGCTAAAAAAAGATGTACCTATATATAAAGGCGTGCCGGCAGTAAAATCAGAAGAAAAACAAATACCTTTGGTTAATGTTAGAGTAGCAGCAGGATTTGGCAATGCCGATTTTAAAATTAGCGAACAAGACGTTAAAGCCTATTATGTCATTCCAAAATTCAAACACCGAAATATTGATTTTATGATAGAGGTTACCGGATCGTCTATGTATCCGAAATACAATTCGGGAGACGTAATCGCCTGTACCATTATTAAAGAAAGCTCGTTCATACAATGGAATAAAACACACGTTATAGCAACGCAAGAACAGGGCTTATTGGTTAAGCGACTCAAAGAAGGAAGTGATAAAAATTGCCTGCTTGCCATTTCCGATAATGAAAGCTACCCACCATTTGAAATTCCAAAAAGTGAAATAACAGGCATTGCCTTAGTCGTTGGTGTTATTCGTTTAGAATAATCCGCAAAAAGGACCGTTTGTCCATATACATAGGGGTAAAACACAACTTTTTAAAATGCTAAAAACGCTACAAAATACCTAAGTTTCTTATTTTAAATACAATATATAACTAAATACAAAAAACATAAAGTCCAATAAGAGCCTTGAGTTCTGTTTTTTTTTACAAAAAGCGGGGTTTTTAGCTCAATAACACCCGTGAGTTAATACTTTTTTTCGCCAAAGTGTTAAACCAACTGTTAAACCAACCGTTAAACCAACTTTTTTAAGGGTGTTTTTTGGGGTTGGTTCTTTTTGTAAAAAAAACAAGGCTTTTCATGCCTTTTTTAAGGCTTGTTTATGGCATGTTTTAAAATTGTGGTATTGCTTGTAATTGCAGGTAAAACTGCGGTGTTTTTGGGGTATTTTACGGGTGTTTTGTCAATCTTTGGTCATTACTGCAGCAACATCACTTTGTTTATGCCAAAAAATGCTATTTCCATGACATAAAAATGACACAAATGGACATTCTGTTTTTAACAGTAATCCGCAGTAAAATCGTGTAATCTTTTATTTTCCTGATAGTTATCCGCTTTTGTGTTCTTTCTCTATTCAGGACATTTTGTTTTAGGGGTTATAAAAAAGAATGACTTAATTCTTGAAAATCTTTTTTTTCACAGAAAGAAATTGTTTCTTTTAACTTTTCAAAATTATCACTGTCTAAATTTTTAAATTGTTGCCAAAGTTCATTGTATTTTTCAATGCTTTTGTTAATGGTTTTATTGTAACGTATTATATCGGATAAATCATTATTCTCTAAAAACGTTTTGGCACTTAGATATTCTTTCTCTTTTTGTTGTTGAATAATTTTTGGTACTTTTATACCTTTTTTGTAAAGAGAGTATTTTTGTGTCTCTTCTTCAGGAATATCATAAACAATAAGTTTGTAGTTTCTCTTATTGATATCAATCTTATATTTATCTTCCGTTTTATTGTTTTTTAATAAACTTACAAACTTTTCATATAAAGTATAGGCTTTTGTTAAAACTAAATCTATTTCGGTTTTAATACCATAGCCATAATTTAAACTGTTTGCTTGCTCTATTAGAAGCAAAAGTTTTTTGATGTTTTCTTTTTTTACGTGATAGCTATGGTCAATCAGTGTCATTTCAACAACCGAATCTAAAAGCTGTTCATAAACGATTGTTTCGTTTTTCCCTGCAAACTTTGTGTCAATAGTAAAAAAATTGTTGGCTTTTTGTTCCCTATCCATAGGTATTCGGACAGCACCTTCTGTTAAAAATTTTATCTGATTATCAATTAACTCACAAACTTCTTTTATAAGCCAAGCATTTTTTAAAAAAGATTTTTCTATGTATAAAACAGTTTGTGTTGCATCTGTGAAATTTTCTTTTATTGACTCTATTCTTTCCTTTATCTTTTTTGAATAATCTTTATCTATTAGATATTCACCTTGTAAAAACGATTTAATTAAATGAGAATAAAGTTGTTGCGATGTCTTAATTATGAAGCTTTGTATATTGCTATACTGTTTTTGTGCGTCTAATTTGTTTAACGCATTGGTGATAATATCGCTAAAGTATCGGTTGTTATTAATAAATGCTACAATATTTTCTTTGTTTATTAGGGTATCTTTTTTCGAGAAAGGATAAAGTTTCGAAGACAAAATTATGGTATCTTCAATATCAGACAAATCACGAATATCAATACCTGTTTCCCTTATATTTTGATTTCTTATTAAAAATTCTGCTTCTGTTATTTCTTCTGTTTCGTTTTTATAACCTATAACTTTGCCTCCAAAAATATCTATACTCTCAACATCATAATATAAAATCTTATAAGCATGTAGCTTCTGTGCAAACTCTAATTGCTCTATACTTTTTATATTTAATTTTGAAAAAAATTCTAAAATAACGGGAGCATAAAACTCAGGGTCTTCCTTTTTTATAACTTTATCTATTATATCAAAGGCTTTGTCTATATGAAACATTGGTATAATATTT
>PDWJ01001678.1_pt1 | contig 41713 bp, 41 predicted proteins | sample 1430881 | NCBI WGS metagenome assembly PDWJ01 (sample SAMN01162460, study PRJNA174530) | Oral metagenome, whole genome shotgun sequencing project. | biome: Marine environment; feature: Marine mammal; material: Swab sample of the gingival sulcus; isolation source: swab sample of gingival sulcus...
ATGAACTCCAGACGGTAGAAAGTGGTGCATTCACTACTGTTTCAATACTAATCTTCATTTTTTTCCTCGAAGTTCAAATGGCTCTTGTACAACTAACAGTTTATTCATACGCATGCGCATTTTGACGCTGCAATTATTTTCCTACCATCGAGTGTAACCCCTTGTCCTGTTTATGAAAACCACTTCAAGTACGTCTTTGGTGAGAGATGTAAACGCGCATGCGTATTTTTGTCCTACTATCTCTGTACATCTTGCGCGTTATCATCTCAGGCGATCTTGCAACCGATTGATTTATAAATATTTTTTATTTAATTCATACGACAATTCGCGCATGCGCGTTTATGTTCCGGGATAAAAACACGCATAGATTTGAGCTATCTAAAAATATACTGGCTATATACACAGCTTATTTTCATGGATTGACGACAGGGGAAATCACCTTTTTTGCATGAAATTCACGTATCCAGCGCACCTTGCAGTATAAGCATTTGGACTGGGGTAATGCGTTAACCCGGATGTTACATACCGGGGCTGCCTTACCACAAACAGTTAAATACCCAAAACAACAAACCCCGGCTTTTGCCGGGGTTTGTTAGGAGTCTGCAACTGGCAACGGCCAGTTTTTATTGGCATCTGCCAACCCGCAGTTAATTCCTGCCGTGTTCAACCATGTCGTCGACAACGGCGCGTTCTTCGTCCAGATCTTCGTGTTGTGCGTCTTTTGGCATAGGCAGGATCAGATTTAAAACAATGGCAACCAGACCACACAGGCTGACGCCCTGAAGGTTCAAATCACCGTTGCCAACGGCCATACCGCCAATACCAAAGACCAGGGTTGTGGAAACGATGACCAAGTTACGCTGTTGTGCCATATCAACACGTGCTTTAACCAAAGTGTTCAGGCCTACAGCCGCAATTGAACCAAACAACAGAATCAGGATGCCGCCCATAACCGGTGAAGGTATGGTCTGGAGCAGAACACCAAATTTGGCGATGAAGGCCAGTAGAATAGCGAAGATTGCAGCCCAGATCATAACGACCGGATTAAAGGATTTGGTCAGCATGACCGCACCTGTGACTTCAGAATAGGTCGTATTTGGCGGGCCACCAAACAAAGAGGCGGCAGAGGTGGCGATACCATCACCAAACAGGGTGCGGTGCAGACCCGGTTTTTTCAGATAATCTTTACCCGTTACATTGCTAATTGCCAGAATATCACCCACGTGCTCAATGGCTGGCGCAATGGCGACTGGCAACATAAACAGTATTGCCGCCAGGTTAAATTCAGGAAAGACAAAGTTGGGTACGGCGAATACAGGGGCTTCAACAGCCTTTGTCAGATCAACCATGCCCATGAAGTAGGCTGCAATGTAACCCACCAGGACACCGGACAGGATTGGAACCAGACGAAAAATACCCTTTGCCATCGTGGCGACCAACAGTGTGGAGGCCAGGGCAATCATGGAGACAATCATTGCATCCTGATACGGAAACAGCTCAATAGAGCCATCACCCGCTTTACCCATTGCCATATTGACTGCAATAGGGGCCAGTCCGAGGCCAATGACCATAATAACAGGGCCTGTTACTACAGGGGGCATGATACGATGTAGAAAGCCGGAGCCTTTAATCTTCACCAAAGCAGCAAGCACCATGTAGACCACACCGGCGGCAAACAAAGCCCCCATAGTGGCAGCGACACCCCAGGTTTGCGAGCTGTAGGTAATCGGCGCGATAAAGACAAAGGATGAAGCCAAAAAGACCGGAACCGTCTTTTTTGTTACGAACTGGAACAATAATGTACCCAGACCCGCAGTAAACAGCGCAACACTCGGGTCCAGACCCGTGAGAAGCGGCATAAGTACCAGCGCACCAAATGCTACGAACAGCATCTGCGAGCCGGCCAGAACTGTACGCAAACCAGAAACCTGATCAGTCATCGTTTTTACCTGCCTTATTTTGTACCAAAGATTTTGTCACCGGCATCACCCAGACCCGGCATGATGTAACCCTGCTCATTTAAGTGACTGTCTATTGCCGCTGTGTACAGCTCAACATCTGGATGCGCTTCTTGAACGGCTTTTATACCTTCAGGGGCAGCAACCAGTACAAGTGCGCGAATGGAGTTGCAACCGGCTTTCTTCAGCATATCGATGGTCGCATTCATGGAGCCGCCGGTTGCCAGCATGGGGTCTATGATCAGCGCCATACGCTCATCAATGTCGTTCGCCAGTTTTTCAAAGTAAGCGACCGGCTCCAGGGTTTCTTCGTTACGATACAGGCCAACCACGCTGATTCGTGCTGTCGGCACTAATTGCAACACACCATCGAGCATACCAATCCCTGCTCGCAGAATTGGCACAACAGTAATCTTCTTGCCCTTTATACGCTGACAGGTGACTTCGCCACACCAGCCATCCAACTGGTAGTCTTCTACTTCCAAGTCTTTCGTCGCTTCATAGGTCAGCAGGCAACCCACCTCTGCCGCAAGCTGCCTAAAACTACGTGTACTCATATTGCGGGCACGCATCAAACCAATTTTATGCTTCACCAAAGGGTGAGAAATCTCATGAACGTTCATATTGACCTCGAAATTTGAATACACCAAGCCACCGGGGTATGGCAACACGTTGAGCGAAGGTTACCAAACTGAAACCTTCACTGTCATCCTTAAGTTGTAGCATACGCTTCTATGGCAGCACTCAATTAAAAAACGAATTGTACGGGTATAACATCCGGGCTACCCCTGTTGTTTTAACGCTTCTGGCTCAATACCGGATAGATGGACCGTCGTCGTTGGAAAGGCAAATTCAGCCCCTTGCTCCTCAATGATCTGCATAATTTTAAGCATCACATCCTGTTTGATCTCATGGAACTGAATCCAGTTTGTTGTTTTGGTAAATGTGTAAACGAAAAAGTCCAGTGAAGAGGGGCCAAATTTATCAAGGTTCACAATCAAGGTTTGCTTAGTATCAATCTCCGGGTGGGAGCGCAGCATGGCTTTAACTGCCTCAATAATGCTACTCACTTGGGCGGCATCGTCATAACGCACACCCACATATTCATAGATACGGCGATTGGTCATCCGTGACGGGTTCTCAACAGAGATATTGGCAAAAGTTGAGTTAGGCACGTACAACGGGCGTTTGCTGAAGGTTCTGATACGCGTCTGACGCCAGCCGATATCTTCGACCGTGCCCTCAATTTCTTGATCGGGAGAGCGAATCCAGTCCCCAACTTTAAAGGGCCGATCGAGATAAATCATTAAGCCGCCAAAGAAATTGGCCAGCAGGTCTTTTGCCGCAAAACCGACTGCGATACCACCAATACCCCCGAATGCGAGAATACCAGAAATACTGTAGCCGTAACTTTGCATAATAATCAAAGCGATAATAACGGTTATAATCAGACGTAACAGCCGTCCCAAAGCACCCACTGTCGTTGGGTCCATCGGCTTTTTCATCCGGTCGGGCATGACCAGAACCTGCTCCATCTGCTTTAGAAAACGCAGGCACGACCACGCCAACAAAATAACGGGAACCAGTTTGGGTAACGGGCTATTCTGACCCAGAATCTGGATATTGAAATACTGTTTAAAGATTTGTAATAACCAATAGCCCGCCGCAAGCCAAACCAGGAAAAACAAGGGTCGACTGAATGAATTCAAAAACACGTCATCCCACAAGGTCGTGCTTTTTTCAGCTTGGCGCATCAACTGACTTAACGCCATTCTGATCATCAGGTCTACAACCACCGCAGCGATGCTGATAGCAATGACAAGTATAATCCATGCAGATTCACTGTATTCAGGAGTGTACTGCGCCAACAAATCGTTCAACCGATCAATCATGATTCCATATCCACTAAAGCTTCTGCCAATACTCTTGCGTTTTGCATCATTTTTTCATCTACCGAGACAACCTGACCACGCAGAGAAGAAAGCGCTCTGCATGGCGCAACGCCATCGGCTTCAAGATAAGCCAGTACTTCAAGCCAGCCTGCTCGATCGTTGCAGCATAATAAAACCTGACAGCCTGCCTCGATTGCACGTTGCGCCCGTTGTGCCGGTGTACCGGCGCTATGTGCGGCCTTCATACTCAGATCATCACTAAAAATGATACCCTTAAAACCCAATTCCTGACGCAGTATTTCCTGTAGCCAGAATTTGGAAAAGCCCGCCGGTGCAGGATCACATTGCGTATACACCACATGGGCGAGCATCATCGCCTCAACGCCCTGCTCTATTGCCGTTTTAAACGGCAATAAGTCAGTATGACAAATTTCGGTAAAAGAGCGCTCATCGATAGCATCCGCATGGTGTGTATCCGCATTAGCCCAGCCATGGCCGGGAAAATGCTTGGCTGTTGCCGGCATCCCTGCCTTGCGCATCCCGTTTATATAGGAAGATGACTGTTGAATCACTGTTGCAACATCACAACCAAAAGCACGATTGCCGATCACTGTGTTTCGTCCGTAATCGACATCCACAACAGGCGCAAAACTGAGGTCGATATCAAGCAAACGCAACTCCATTGCCATCAAATAACCCAGCTGCTCAGCGTTGTTCTGCTTCTGCTGTTCAGCACCGTCGGCCAACACAATCGACTTCACCGCTGGCAAGCGGGTCACACCTTCTTTCAGGCGCTGTACACGACCACCTTCCTGATCAAGACTTATCACCAAGTCCGGCCTGATTGACCTGATGGCTTTAACTAGCCCGGCGACCTGCTCGGCATTCTCGGTATTGCGGGAAAATAGGATCACCCCGCCAACCAACGGGTGCTTGAGTAACCTTTGTTCAGAAGAACTCAGCGTTACACCATCAAGATCAAGGAATAGCGAAGCAGAATAAGAATTATGCATTTATCAAAACATCAGTCCCGGGTACCACGTTCCCGTACAGCTCGATAAGATCCCGGTTTCTCATGCGGATACAGCCATGTGAAAGCGGGACGCCCATCGGTTCACTATCAGGCGTACCATGAATATAAATATAACGCTGCATGGTATCGACATTACCTAACCGGTTAAAACCCGGCTCGCGACCACACAACCAAAGAATACGGGTAAGAATCCAATCCCGATCGGGAAAAGCACCTGCCAGAGAGTCATTGTAAATTTCCCCGGTAAAGCGCCTGCCTACAAAAACTGCATTTTCAGGCTGCCCACCACCAATCATAGCCCTGATATAGTGACGTCCCAACGGAGTGCAGCCACTCCCCTGGTACTGCCCAACGCCATTCAGGGCACTGGAAATCGAGTATTGCGATATAAGCCGCCCGTCTTCAACAACCGATAAAGTCTGATTTGTAATCGACACATTAAGAACGAGCATACCGCCTCAAGACACATCAAATACGGCAGAAGTACGTTTTATCAGCACGCGCTTGCAGGCCCGCAGACAGCACTGGAATCATACGGTGTAAGATTTTCTCAACTTCAGCCCCGTGTTCAAATTCTTTCTTCTCAAGAGCAAATAGCGTGTTGATGTTGGATAAGGTAAAGGTTATTGACCCCAGCATAAAGTGCAGACGCCAGAAAAATTCGGAGTCTTCCATTGGGGTTGAGTCGACACGAAGCAGCTCAATAAAGGGGCGTAGTTTAAAACTATAACGGTCGATTAAGAATTCGCGCAACTCTTCCTGGTTCTTCATATAGGAGAGTTCGAGCAGTCGCATGAATACAGCAAGGGCGTTAAGGTTTTCACGGTTAATCGTCAGCAAGGCCCGCATCAGCATTTCAAGCAGTTCATCCAGGGTTATTTGCCCGGCATCAGTTGCAGCCTGACGCTGGTGTAGCATGTCTTCCAACTCTCGGCACAAGGGACTCAGAAATTTTTCGGCCACCGCCTGAATCAACCCTTTTTTAGAGCCGAAGTGATAATTGATGGCGGCCAAATTGACATCTGCACGGCGGGTAATCTGACGCACAGTGGTCTCCGCAAATCCCTGTTCAGCGAATAGCACTTCTGCAGCGTTAACAATGCTCGCAGGGGTTCCCTTGTGACTCATCTGCACTCCCACACCCGTGTTTTAAACAAACAGGATCGATTATAACGCTATACGCGCTGTAAAAATCAAGTACTGAAAAGAGAGATTAAGGAAGGTGCATGCATGAACACCTCCCGCTTATTTACCGCTTCCAGAAATGAGCCTGGCTAATCCGCCCCCAGACGCGATTGACCAGACGATCGCCCGAATCGACTGTAAATTCAGAAATTTTTTCTTGCAGCGACTTCTTCTCTTCGTAACGAACCTCAAAAATATCAGCCTCGTCCGCTGCATTCATCAGGTACTCATCTGAAGTCATCAGTTCATCCACCAAGCTCACCTCAAGTGCCTGTTTGCCAAACCAGATCTCACCCGTTGCCACTTTGGAGATATCTACTTGAGGGCGGTATTCATGGACAAAGTTTTTAAACAGGTCATGGGTTTCCTCAAGCTCTTCTACAAACTTTTCACGCCCCTTATCCGTGTTTTCACCAAATACCGTCAAGGTTCGTTTATATTCACCGGCAGTTAACACTTCGTAGTCAATATCGTTTTTCTTCAGCAGGCGATGAAAGTTTGGCAACTGTGCGATCACGCCAATGGAGCCCACAATAGCAAACGGAGCCGCAATAAGCCTATCGGCCAAACATGCCATCATATAGCCACCACTTGCAGCAACACGGTCGACACAGATCGTCAGCTTTAGCTCCTTGCGTTTGATACGCTCAATCTGAGATGACGCCAAACCATATTCATGCACCATTCCACCCGGGCTTTCCAACCGAATAACGATTTCATCCTGTGATTCAGCCAATTGCAGAATGGCAGAAATTTCCTGGCGCAAAGGCTCCACTTCACTGGCCTTTATATCACCATCAAAATCAATCACATAAATACGCTTGCGCCGGGGCTCATCCGGCTTTGGCGGGTTCTTTTTTCGCGCCTTGCGTTCTGCCTTCTCTTTTTTCTTTTCCTCTTTATGAATCGCCTTGAGTTCATCCTTATCCAGAACCGCAACCTCAAGCGCTTCTTTCATACCCAGCAACTCTTCGTTGTAGTGAGTAACCTCGATTTCACCATGCTTATGCTCACCACGTGAACGAGAAGACACCACAGCAACACCGGCAACAATCACCACAATCGCAATCACAACAGTGACAGACTTAGCCAAAAAAAGGCCGTACTCGGCCAGAAAATCAACCACAGAGAAAACCCCGAAATAAACTATATGTAGGAAGGCCGCTAATGTATCATAAAAATTTAAGGAAGGTGTGAACAAGTCCTGCCGACACCTCGGTTTTCGGCAAATCGTTTTCGGCAAAGTTCACGCTGGATTTGGTCTACTAATTTGAGCAGCGATACAGATGAGCCACGAAATTTCAGTTAGCAAAGTCATCGAAAAACTTCCTTCCCGTTTCATCCGCGAAAATGCCGCAAATTTTAAGGCAATTTTTCAGTTTGAGCTTGAGGATGATCAGGATTTTTATATTGCGATCGAAGATCAGTCGTGCACTGTAACCACAGGTGAACATCCGGATCCAGACATTACCCTTATCATGGCAGCCCAGACATTTATTAACGTCATTAATGGCGAGCAAGATGGCATGGGGGCTTTCATGTCCGGCAAGCTCCGGGCAGAAGGCAGCATCATCCTGGCAACCCGGCTAAGCAAATTATTCAGCCGGAAGAAACAAAGCTGAATCCTGATCAATATCAGCCCCCTGCTGCAACAGAAACCTGTCAATCAGCCGCCTGGCGGTCGTAAAGCCGGGTGGCAAATCTGGCAACTCATCAACAGAGAACCAGTCGGCTTCCAGAATTTCCACACCATCGGGCTTAATGTCGCCCGATTCGTAATCAGCGAAGAAACCGAGCATAAGCGAGTGAGGAAAAGGCCAAGATTGACTAAAGCAGTACTGAACATTCTTCACTCTGATACCCACCTCTTCCGCGACCTCCCTGACAACTGCACGCTCGGCCGATTCACCCGCTTCCATAAACCCCGCCAACGTACTATATCGCTTCTTGGCGAACTTGGCGGCGTGGGCCAGAAGGCATTTATTGCCATTGCGCACCAGCACGATAATACAAGGCGATATACGCGGATACTGGTGATGCCCACAGGACGGACAGGTTTTCGCAAACTCATCAGAATGAATAGCCAGCTTAGTCGCGCAACGGGGGCAAAATTTAAAGCTGACATGCCAGGTAGCAACCTGCGCCGCCGCTGACAGCAATACATAATCGTCTTCGTTTGATAGCACTGCCAGCATTGAGCGCAAACCCACCAGTTGCTCCATTTCAACACCCGCAGGTAATTTATCACTTGCTAAAATGGCAAGCTTGAAGCGATTAGCGTGAACCAGCCCAAGTGGATAAACAGCTTCAACATCCAAGCTATCCAATTCAGCCTCTGAGCATGTCAGAACACCACTTGCCGTACCCAGCAAACGCTGATCGTAAGCTAACAAATACCCATCGGAGTCAGACTTCAAACCATTTCTCCCTAAAAAATATGGACTGGCAAACACACAATTCAATTAAAAAACGAAATATACAGGTGCAACATCCGGGCTAACCCCTGAAAACAGTAACATCTTTACGCCTGCACAGCAGTTTTGGCTTCAGATTTTATAGCTCAACTGTTAACCTTACGTAAATTCAGGTGAGCACTAAAAATTTTCACAATCTCTATTAAAATTACTGGCTGTTCTGGCATAGGAAGAACAATCCATGACCAATACTTTACCACAAGCATTCGTCCGAAATTTTCTCGGTAATTCACCCGTCTGGTATAAACAGGCTATTATCGCGTTTCTCGTATTAAATCCGATTTTACTGTTTACTCTCGGCCCTGTTATAACCGGATGGATACTCATATTTGAGTTTATCTTTACCTTGGCTCTCGCCCTGAAGTGCTACCCCCTTCAGCCTGGTGGCCTGCTTGCTATTGAAGCAATCATCATTGGTCTGACAAGCCCCGAGTCCGTTTCCCATGAAATTGAAGCGAATCTTGAAGTCATTCTACTACTGATGTTTATGGTTGCGGGCATCTACTTTATGAAGAGTATGCTGCTTTGGGTGTTCACCAAGATACTCTTGAAAGTAAAGTCCAAAATGCTGCTTTCGCTCTTATTCTCACTCTTTGCTGCCGCTTTGTCCGCGTTTCTTGATGCCCTAACAGTCACCGCTGTCCTGATCAGTGTTGGTGTAGGTTTCTATGCGGTCTACCATAAGGTGGCTTCCGGTAAGGCGTACCAGCACCCGGATCACGACCATGCGGATGATAACGCGGTACGCCGCGAACACCAGGATGATCTGGACCGATTCCGCAGTTTCCTGCGCAGCCTTCTTATGCATGGTGCTGTAGGTACTGCACTGGGTGGAGTGTGTACACTGGTAGGTGAACCACAGAACCTGCTGATAGCAGAGAAAACTGGCTGGGATTTCATTGAATTTTTCCTTCTGATGGCACCCATCACTATGCCAGTGCTTATTGCTGGATTGGCCACATGCGCTGTTCTCGAAAAAACAAAAATTTTCGACTATGGCGCAACACTACCCGATAATGTTCGTAACGTCCTGATTGACTATGCGGCCGAGCAAGAAACCAAGCGCGCAATGGCTGATAAAGCCAAACTTTTGATTCAGGCGTTAGTCGCTGTATTCCTCGTCATAGCGTTGGCATTTCATCTGGCTGCTGTCGGCTTGATCGGCCTGACCATCATCATCCTGCTGACAGCATTCAACGGTATTGTTGAAGAGCACCAGATAGGTAAAGCTTTTGAAGAAGCTCTGCCCTTCACAGCATTGCTTGTTGTATTCTTCTCAATTGTATCTGTGATCCATGAACAACACTTATTCCAACCTATCATTGAGATCGTTCTGGCAATGGATACCTCCGCGCAACCCGGTGTTTTCTTTATTGCTAACGGCGTACTCTCTGCAATCAGCGATAACGTCTTCGTTGCGACGGTTTACATCAATGAAGTCGTTGACGCTTATAAGGCAGGTACCATTTCTCGCGAACACTTCGATCATTTAGCTATCGCGATTAACACAGGCACAAACATCCCCAGTGTTGCGACACCAAACGGTCAGGCGGCGTTCCTGTTCCTATTGACATCAGCATTGGCACCGCTTATCCGCCTGTCATATGGGAAAATGGTACTTATGGCGTTGCCATACACCATCGTGATGAGCCTGGTTGCGTACATATCTTTGCAGATGTATCTGTAAAAAACAGACAAGTATCTGCCAAAAGTAAGTAAAGCGCCCCATTTCGTATGTTGCTAACTGCGAGATGGAGCGCTTTATTCGACCTATTGAGCTCTGACCCTTCATCCTGACTCTCGAAAACAATAAGAATTCAAAAGATAGATCCATAAGCGGCATGGCAGCACAAACCAAACCCCTGTCGGAATGTTGGAGCTCAGCCCTCTGAGCGATTTATCTTGAGTAAAGGTGCCAAATTTATCGGCCAGGGGCTGGCCTCGCTACAGGGTCAGTGCAATGTTGGAGCTCACCCTGTGAGCGATTAGGCCTTGGTAAAGGCGCCACACCATCGGCCACAGGGTGGCCTCGCTACAGGGGCAGTGCAATGTTGGAGCTCACCCTGTGAGCGATTAGGCCTTGGTAAAGGCGCCACACCATCGGCCACAAGGTGGCCTCGCCACAGGGGCAGTGCAATGTTGGAGCTCACCCTGTGAGCGATTAGGCCTTGGTAAAGGCGCCACACCATCGGCCACAGGGTGGCCTCGCTACAGAGTCAGTGCAATGTTGGAGCTCACCCTGTGAGCGATTAAGCTTTGGTAAAGGCGACACACCCATCAGCCACGGGCTGGCCTCGCTACGGGTTCAGTGCCAATATGGAAGCTCAGCCTCCTGAGCAAGGGGTTGAACTTTCAGCAGAGAGCCAAAGGCATTCACCTCCGCTTTTTTTATCCAACATGTTCAGAAAGTCGTCATGCGCCTGCTGATCAGCAACCGTTACTTGCACTAAAGGCAAGTTATCTGCATTTTTTACCCTGCGGATAGTACCATCATCACCCGCCTCCCCGTCCGCAGCGAGGGACAAATCAGTCTGCCCGCCGGTCAGCGCCAGATAAACATCTGCCAGTATTTCCGAGTCCAGCAAAGCGCCGTGCAGTTCCCGGTGAGAGTTATTGATTCCATAGCGTTTACAGAGCGCATCAAGGTTATTTTTCTGACCTGGGTGTTTTTTCCGCGCCAATATGAGGGAGTCTGTCACCAAACAGAAACTTTCCATCATCTCCGGGTAGTTGTTGCGTTCCAGTTCAGTATCAAGAAATCCGATATCGAAAGCGGCATTATGGATAATAAGTTCAGCGCCACGTACAAACTCGATAAATTCCTCCATCACTTCATGGAATTTTGGTTTATCTTCGAGAAATTCATTGGTGATGCCATGCACCTGCATCGCTTCGGCATCAACTTCCCGGTCAGGTTTGATATATTGGTGGTATGTTTTCCCCGTCAGGCGACGGTTAAACATTTCCACACAGCCAATTTCTATAATGTTATGGCCTTCTGCTGGCTCAAGACCTGTAGTTTCCGTATCCAGTACAATCTGCCTCATGCCTGCCCTAACTCCTCAACCCCTTTATTCGCCAATTGATCGGCCAACTCATTCTCTGGATGTCCCGAATGCCCTTTAACCCAGCGCCAGTCAATCCTGTGTGGTTCCCGCGCTTTATCCAGACGTTGCCATAAATCAGCGTTTTTAACCGGCTTCTTTTGCGAATTCTTCCAATTTCTTTTTTTCCAACCCTCAATCCACTCTGTAATCCCCTGACGCACATATTGGGAGTCTGTCGTTAGGACCACATCACAGGGGCGATTAAGTGTTTCCAGTGCAACGATAGCCGCCATCAGCTCCATACGATTATTGGTTGTAGCCTTCTCGCCACCATACAACTGCTTTTCCGCATCGCCGTAGCGTAGGAATACACCCCAACCACCCGGCCCCGGATTGCCTTTACAGGCACCATCAGTAAATATTTCAACGGTCTTCACAAGGTTTCCTTAACGAATGGCGCGTAGATGGCTCAACAACCGGAAGAGGCATTAAGCGGCGCAACCCCCACCCGGATCGCAACGGCGTCATGCCAGCGATATCTTTCCGTGCCAGAATAATCGAGTAGGCTCCGGTATGACCCGGCATTCGCTGCGCCAAATTTCCCATAAAATGCAGTCGTCTACGCCATTTTCGACTTTCAAAAGGAAATCGATAGTAGCCCGATAGATGTTTAAGTTCGGTCAATTCAAGCAGTTTCAACCAATCAGAAAGGCGGTGATGACTGATAAAATGCCCTAACCAAGGTATGTTTTCCTGCTCACGACAAAAATAACGATACAGGCCCCAGTAGCTCAACGGGTTGAATCCGACGATAACGACATGTCCTCCAGGCCTTAAAATTCTCGATGCCTCGCGTAGCACCTGGTGCGGCGAATCAGTGAAATCCAGGGCATGATGCAGTAGCACAACATCGACACTTTCGTGCGCCAACGGCACTTCATCAGTCCTGGCGACGATATTTTTATCGCTGATCCCCAAATCCAGGGCCGGTATAACGGAAAAGCAATGGGTAACAGGGCTGTTTTTATACAGCTGAATACGGCTGTCAACCGAGAACTGGACGAGGTTCACGCCAAACAGCGTTGCTAGGATACGTTCAACACTGCTCTGCTCTTCAGCAAGAAGCTCCTGGCCCAGCTCAGTATCGAACCATTCTTTGAGTGGTTGCTGTGCTGATTCCAGGGAAAACTGTTTAGGAAAGCTCATACTTTTTTATCAATTAGTGCTGGCTCGTTGCGTTAGAAGAAGTATTATATTTCATAATCGAGAGTACCAATACGTTTATTCAAGGGTTTAAGCCATGTTTTCAGTCACGCCTATAAGCGCCTTCTCAGACAACTATATCTGGGTTATATCTCTTCCTGATACCTCGCGGGTAGCAGTGGTTGACCCCGGCGATGCTGAACCTGTAGAAGCGTATCTGACAGAAAACAATCTCGAACTCTGTGCCATTCTCATTACCCACCATCATAATGATCATACCGGCGGGGTTAAAGCCCTGGTAGATGGCAAGCGCAACATTCCCGTTTATGGGCCAGACAGTTCCCCCTTCAAGGGAATAACAAACCCGTTACATGAGGGTGATCGTATCGAGCTGCTAGGTACAACGCTTTCAGTCAAAACAATCCCAGGGCATACGTTGGATCATATTTGCTATTTTGTTGACCAACCCAATCCACAGCTTTTTTGCGGAGACACCTTGTTCCTGGCTGGTTGTGGCCGTCTGTTTGAGGGCACGGCCAAACAAATGTTGACCGCCATGCATTATTTTTCCGAACTGCCGGATACGACAGAGGTTTACTGCACTCACGAATACTCTTTAGCCAATCTCTCCTTTGCCGCCGCTGTTGAGCCGGAAAACCAGGCAATACAGGACGCTATTTCACGCTGTAAAAAACAACGTGAACAAGGCAAGCCGACCTTGCCAACATCAATTGCTCAGGAAAAAGAGATTAATCCGTTTATGCGAACCACTCACCGGGATGTCATTTCTGCGGCGCATGCGTTCAGCCATACTACAATCGATAATGAAGTCGAGGTTTTCGCCGCTATCCGTGAATGGAAGAATCAGTTCTGACGACCCGCCCCTTTTCTGTTTATATTGCTATTGACCGAAAAGGGTGCGCTGTTAGAATGCCCGTTTTTAGTTCTCCAGATACCCAGACACTACGGAACCTCATGTTAACACCCTCTAAATCGATTCTATTCTACCTGATAGCGGGCCTGGCCCTGACCGGTTGTCAGTCTGTCTCGGAAAAGTCTGTAAACACCACATCTAGCACGAAATCAGCACTTTCCGACTTGGTTGATAGTCAGCAACAATCCGATAAACATAAGCTGACAGCGGCAAATAGCCCGGAGAACCTATGGGATGCAGTACGCAGGGAGATGCGGTTAGACTTGCACCTCGATCAGCCCAGAGTTAAGGCTCAACTGGATTGGTATAAAAAGCACCCGCAGCATATGAATCGCGTGGCAAAGCGTGCAACACCCTATTATTTTCACATTGTGTCAGAAGCGCAGAAACGCAATATCCCCGTTGAGCTATCCCTTTTACCCATTGTAGAAAGTGCGTTTGATCCATTTGCCTATTCTCACGGTCGTGCTGCAGGCCCTTGGCAATTTATTCCATCAACAGGGAAACATTTCGGCTTATCCCAAAACTGGTGGTATGACGGCCGCAGAGACATTATCAGTTCGACCGATGCTGCTTACACCTACCTGCAACAACTGAACAAGCGTTTTAATGGCGACTGGCTATTGGCCCTTGCCGCTTACAATGCAGGCGGTGGCACCGTATCACAAGCCATTAAGCGCAACCAAAAAGCGAATAAAGCGACAGATTACTGGTCATTGCAACTCCCCAAGGAAACCATGATCTATGTACCTAAATTGCTGGCAATCGCTGAACTGATTAAACATTCGGAGCAATATTCTCTAGTCCTGAAACCGATACCCAACCAGGCGCATTTCACCGCGGTGGATACAGGCAGCCAGATTGATATTGCTCAAGCCGCTCATATGGCTGAAATCACCACGAAAGAAATGTATCTTTTAAACCCCGGTTTCAATCGCTGGGCAACTGCACCCGATGGCCCCCACCGGCTTTTAGTCCCTGTACACAAGGAAGAAACCTTTACTCAAGCCCTCTCTCTTCTCCCCGACGAAGCGCGTATGAAGTGGGCTCACTATAAAATAAAATCCGGTGATTCCCTGATAACAATAGCAAAAAAGCATGGCACAACCGTTGAACAGATACGCTCCATTAACCAATTAAAGGGCAATCGCATCAGGGCAGGCAAAACGCTACTGGTGCCAACGGCCAGCAAGCACGCGTCCGAATACACGCTGAGCCAACAGCAACGTCATGCCGACAGGCAAAAGAGCATCTCCCGCACAACCCGCCGGAAGGAGAAGCATCACATCGTGCAATCCGGTGATAGCTTCTGGAGCATTGCCAATAAGCACAATGTGGGGGTTCGTCAACTTGCCCGCTGGAACAACATGGCGCCAGGTGATCCACTACGTACAGGCAAACGTTTGGTGATCTGGACTGAGCCAGAACAAGCGGCCTTGCCCACAACAAACAGGCAACTTATACGCAAACTGGGTTATAAAGTGCGTAGTGGCGATTCACTGTCTCGGATCGCAAGCCGGTTTAATGTTAATATCACAGATATCCTGCGATGGAATAAGCTGAATAAATCACAGTATCTGCGCCTCGGTCAGCATTTAACGCTGTACGTGGATGTAACCAAACAAACCGCGACGAACTAATTTATGGATTCAACCAGTATCTTTATCATTATTGTTGCGACGCTGCTCGCGATCGTCTTTAAAGTGGTGTTGTACAAGAAGATTCAACGCTGGATGGATCACGACCTGATCAAGGGGCTCGCTGACAATAACCCTGATAAGCATTCATTTCTGCACCAGGAATACAAAAAGCTTGTGGCACAAAAAGTTAAACGCAAGCATTACTCCAGCAAACTGACTGAGCTCTCAGAGCAGTTTGAACAGAAAACTGATCGTTAATCCGGATGCTGCACCCGTTGGCCGAGGTTTCGTACAGTAGGTCACTTGAGTTAAACATGCTCATGCATGGAAACGCTGCCGTAGAGCACGTGCCCTCAAATTCAGGGCGATCAAGTGGAAGTCTGGCACATGTTAATCGCAACCGTGTCTACCCGGTGTATAATTGCAGAATAAGCTTGTGTAGCAGCACCCAATTAAAACAACGAAATGTACTGGTGTAATATCCGGGTCAGGTCATAGTTCTGGAAGCGCCAACAAGTCACTGATATAAATAGGGTTCAGCGCAGAAAAGGATTGAATATTGTTTACTCTCACGACCCATTTCATACACCAATGCCTTTTACGCACTCGCGTTATACTTTTTCTGGTTCTCTCACTTAACATTTACGCCGATACGGTCAACTACAGCCATGGTATTGCCATGCACGGTGACCTCAAATACCCGGCAGACTTCAGCCACTTTGATTATGTTAACCCTGACGCCCCCAAGGGTGGGAAGGTGATTGAATCGGCAATAGGTACATTTGACAGTTTCAACAGTTTTATCGTCAAAGGAACAGCCGCTGCTGGCCTGCACATGATCTACGATAGCCTGCTGGCCCGGGCAGGTGACGAGCCTTTTTCTTTATATGGACTGATCGCGGAAAGCATTGAAGTCCCTAACGACCGTAGCTGGATCATCTTCAACCTTCGCAAAGACGCAAAATTCAGTGACGGGCACCCGATCACCGCGGATGATGTGGTTTTCAGCTTTGATATTCTGCGACGTAAGGGTGCGCCTTTTTATAAGGCTTATTATGCCGATATTGAGTCAGTGGAAGCATTCAATGATCATCGCGTAAAATTCACGTTCAAAAACAACCTTAACCGCGAACTGGCTTTGATTGTTGGGGAAGTATCAATACTGCCGAAGCACTACTGGGAAAACCGTGATTTTGCAAAAACCACCTTGGATATTCCGCTTGGCTCTGGCCCTTATATGATTGACAGTTTTGAAGCGGGCAGAAGTATTACCTACAAGCGACGTGATGACTACTGGGCTAAAGACTTACCCGTCAACAAAGGCAAATATAACTTTGCTTACCGGGTTTACGATTATTACCGTGATAACACCGTAGCCATGGAAGCATTTAAGGCGGGCGAATACGATTTCAGGCGGGAAAACTCCTCAAAACGCTGGGCCACCAGCTATACCGGTTCCGCATTTGATGATGGGAAAATTATTGTCAGAGAGTTTGAGCATCAGAACCCAACCGGAATGCAGGCGTTTGTCATTAACAACCGTAAACCACAATTCGCCAACCCGAAAGTACGCCAGGCCCTGGCATTGGCATTCGATTTCGAATGGACCAATCGCAACATTTTTTATAACGCATACACCCGCACCCATAGTTTCTTTTCCAATTCGGAAATGGCCGCTACGGAACTGCCAAGCGCTGCAGAATTAGAGATATTGCAACCGATTCGGGATAAGGTTCCGGCTGAGGTTTTCACCAAAGTGTATCGTGCGCCTGAAACTAAAGGTGATGGCCGCATCTATACCGAGCTTCGTCAAGCCAAGCGCCTACTGCTTCAGGCCGGCTGGGCATTCAAAAACGGCTCATTGATCAATACAGAAACCGGGGAACAGTTTACGATTGAAATGCTGCTGTACTCACCCGCGTTCGAGCGAGTTGTCGCGCCGTTTATACGCAATCTAGAACGGCTGGGGATTAAAGCATCCATTCGTCTGGTCGACGTATCACAATATATCAGCCGTCTGCGTACTTTTGACTTTGACATAGTCGTAAGCAGTTTTGGCCAGTCTTCATCTCCCGGCAATGAGCAACGCGATTACTGGCATTCTTCCAGCGCCAATACGGAAGGCAGCAGAAACCTGATAGGTATTCGCAACCCGGCTGTCGACTATCTTGTCGAGCAGTTGATTCAGGCACCGGACCGGGAACAGCTTGTCCTGCGTAGCCGCGCTCTGGACCGGGTTTTACAGTGGAACCATTATGTAATCCCGCAATATCATATCAACAAATACCGGGTGGCCTACTGGAACAAGTTTGCCATGCCAAAAACCCGACCCAAATATAATCTGGGCTTTAATACCTGGTGGATTAAGCCGGATCAGGGAGTTAAATAATGGGCGCCTATATTCTTCGCCGTTTATTGCTGATTATCCCGACCCTGTTCGGCATCCTGGCGATAAATTTCATTATTATTCAGGCGGCACCCGGCGGCCCTGTTGAGCAAACACTGGCGCAATTACAAGGTATAGATCAAGGCGCTACAGCCAGAGTCAGTGGGGTACAGGCCGATCTTGCACAAACCAGCACCTCCAACACTGGCAGTGACAGCAGCTATCAAGGGGCGCGAGGCCTCGATCCGGAGTTGGTGAAAGAAATTGAAGCCCTCTACGGTTTCGACAAACCGGCCCATGAACGTTTCTGGCTGATGCTAAAAAGCTACATCCTGTTTGATTTTGGTAACAGCCTGTTCAGTGATAAATCGGTAATTGACCTGATTATTGAAAAGCTTCCCGTCTCCATTTCCCTTGGGCTTTGGGCCACCCTGATCACCTATGCGGTATCTATCCCCCTAGGAATCAGAAAGGCTGTACGTGATGGCACCCCGTTTGATATCTGGACCAGCAGTGCCATTATTATTGGCTATGCCATCCCTAACTTCCTGTTCGCTATTCTGTTGATTGTGATCTTCGCCGGCGGCACCTGGTTCGACTGGTTTCCATTACGCGGGCTCACCTCTCCCGGTTTTGCAGAGATGAGTCTGTGGGGGCAGATTAAAGACTATTTCTGGCATATTACCCTGCCCGTCCTGGCATCCGTTATTGGCAGCTTCGCCACCCTAACTATGCTGACAAAAAATTCATTTCTGGATGAAATCAATAAGCAGTATGTCATGACCGCCCGCGCCAAAGGGCTGAGTGAAAACAAGGTACTCTATGGTCATGTCTTCCGTAACGCGATGCTGATTATTATTGCCGGTATGCCTGCGGCGCTGATCTCTATCTTCTTCACCGGCTCTATGTTGATTGAGGTCATTTTCTCCCTCGATGGCATCGGCCTATTAGGCTACGAAGCCGTGATAAAACGGGATTATCCGGTAATATTCGGAACGCTGTTTATCTTCACCTTAATCGGCCTGATACTGAAGCTGATCAGTGACATCACCTACGTCCTGGTCGATCCCCGTATCGATTTTGAGAGCCGGGAGCGATAATTATGGCTATATTTTCCCGCACACCTCTCAGCAGTAGACTCAGCCCGCTGAATCAGCGGCGTGTTGAAAATTTCAAAAATAACCGCCGTGGTTATTGGTCACTCTGGATCTTTATGACGCTATTTGTGCTGTCACTGTTTGCAGAACTGATCGCGAATGATGACCCGCTGATGGTTTCTTATAAAGGTGATCTCTACTTCCCGGTTGTGACTGAATACACCGAACTAACCTATGGCGGTGAGTTTGAAAGCCCCGCCGATTATAAAGACCCTTATATTCAAAACCTGATCGAGCATGAAGGTAATGGCTGGATTCTCTGGCCCATGCTGCACTACAGCTACGACACCATTAATTACGACCTGCCATTACCGGCCCCCTCTCCACCCACATGGGAAAACCCTCTAGGGACTGATGATCAGGCCCGGGACGTGTTGGCTCGTGTCATCTATGGTTTCAGAATTTCCGTTTTATTCGCCGTCGTGCTCACCTTGGCCAGTTCGGTCATTGGTATTATTGCAGGCGCGGTACAAGGCTATTATGGCGGTAAAGTTGACCTTATCTTCCAGCGCTTTATCGAGATTTGGTCTGGCCTGCCCGTGCTCTTCCTGTTGATTATCCTGGCCAGCATTGTAGAACCTAATTTCTGGTGGCTGTTGGGCATCATGCTCCTGTTCTCATGGATGCAACTGGTTGATGTGGTTCGGGCTGAATTCCTCCGCGGCCGCAATCTGGAATATGTACGTGCCGCCCGCGCACTGAGCCTGAACAACCGTATGATCATGTTCCGGCATATATTGCCTAACGCCATGGTTGCGACTCTGACCTTTATGCCATTTATCTTTAATGGCTCGGTGGTCACTCTGACCGCGCTGGATTTTCTCGGCTTTGGCCTGCCACCAGGCAGCCCCTCTCTCGGTGAACTGGTCGCACAGGGAAAAGCTAACCTGCATGCCCCCTGGCTTGGAATTACCGCCTTTATGTCACTCTCAATCATGCTGACACTGCTTATTTTTATCGGCGAAGCTGTGCGTGATGCATTTGATCCAAGGAAAGTATCATGACCGACAGTTTGTTGAGCGTTAAAAACCTCTCGGTACGCTTTGATCAGGGCGATCAACCGCCGGTCGATGCCGTCAAGCAAATCAGCTTTGAAATACCCAAGGGCCAAACCCTGGCCCTGGTAGGCGAATCCGGTTCAGGCAAGTCCGTATCCGCCATGTCTGTACTGAGATTGCTGCCCTACCCTAAAGCCAGCCATCCACAGGGAGAGATTCACTACGATGGCCAGGACCTGCTGCAACTCACCGAAAATCAAATGAGGTCCCTTAGGGGCGATAAAATCAGTGTTATCTTTCAGGAGCCGATGACCTCGCTCAATCCTCTGCATACCATCAGGAAGCAGATTGGTGAAACCCTGGTTTTACACCGAGGAATGACCGGTAAAGCTGCCACAAAGCGTATTCTCGAACTACTGACACTGGTCGGAATTCCACAACCCGAAAAACGGCTGAACAGCTACCCGCATGAGCTCTCAGGCGGTCAACGTCAGCGTGTCATGATTGCCATGGCACTGGCCAATGACCCTGAACTTCTGATTGCAGATGAGCCGACTACCGCGTTGGATGTCACCATTCAGGAACAGATTCTGCGGCTGTTGGCCGAGTTGCAACGGAAGCTGGGCATGGCCATTTTGTTGATTACCCATGATCTAAATATCGTTCGTCGTTACGCGCATCATGTCTGTGTCATGTACCAGGGTGAAATAGTGGAAAGCGCCGTGACCGAAACGCTGTTCCGCTCCCCTTCCCACCCTTATACCCAAACGCTTTTAGATGCAGAGCCCACCGGGTCTGTAGCGCCAATTGCTGAGGATAGCCCTGTCCTGCTTTCGACCGATCAGTTACGAGTCTGGTTTCCGGTACAAAAAGGCTTACTGAAACGTACTGTCGATCATATCAAGGCGGTCAATGATGTATCCTTGCAGCTGCGCAAAGGAGAAACGCTGGGCGTTGTCGGCGAATCCGGCTCGGGTAAAACAACGCTTGGCCTGGCGATTCTAAAACTGCTGAAGAGCGAGGGCAGAATTGACTTTGCCGGACATGAAATCAGCAGATTAAACCAGCGGCAGGTTAAACCGCTGCGTAGCCGACTACAGGTTGTCTTTCAGGACCCCTTCGGTAGTTTAAGCCCGCGCATGTCAATCTCCGAAATCATCGCTGAAGGGCTTGAGATTCACCAACCCACAGCACAAGATCAACACGAGGAGATGATCATTCAGGCTTTGCATGAAGTTGGTATTGATCCTGAGAGCCGTCATCGCTACCCCCACGAGTTTTCGGGTGGTCAGCGCCAAAGAATCGCCATTGCCCGGGCGCTGGTACTCAAGCCAGAACTGATTATTCTGGACGAGCCAACCTCAGCTCTTGATCGTACCGTTCAAAAGCAGATTGTCGATTTACTGAGAGACTTGCAGAAGAAACATCAGCTAAGTTATCTGTTTATCAGCCACGACCTTGCGGTTGTCAAAGCCCTGAGCCATAAGCTTCTAGTGTTGCGCCACGGGGATGTTGTTGAAGAAGGAGATGCAGATACAATATTTTCAGCGCCGCAAGCAGCCTACACACAAACGTTATTCGCCGCCGCGTTTAATACATAGGCCTTGCTGTCTGAAGTCACATCGGCCAGAGGGCCGGGCCTCCTACAGAGCAACAACCAATGTGGGAGCTCAGCTCCCCTGAGCGATAGGTGTTGCTATTGCTTTATATAGGCTTCCCACAGCAGATACTATTACTTCCAGCGCAGAATATTCCCCTGATCAAAAACCGTGCCCGAATGAATCTTGCAATAACGTATAAAGACATTGCTATAGGAAACACCACTGCGCTTCGATACGGAAAAGGCCACGCATTCTAGCATTGACTCTACGCTGACCGAGTTATGAAAACTGGGGGCATAAAGGTCAACAATGATTGGATGACTGCCATTCTGGGGCTGAGTTGCCGGCATCAACCCTGCTACAGCGTACTGACGTGACGGGATAAACTCCCAGGTGACGGTTATATGCTCAATGCCAATCTCTGTACCATGAGCAAAATCATCAGTAATGCTCTTGATCATCCCAGGCATATCAACCTCGCTTTCAAACGGCAATGATTTAATGCAGATCAGCGGCATCAGACACCTCGATAGTGAAGATTGGAAAAGCCAAAATTAAATGAAAATGCAGCACTAAACAAGAGAAAACCGTACGACAGCACTCCTCTGTTAATTGCATTACATGCTTAACCCGAAGGTTGCACCTTTACAAATTTTTTACATTATTTATAAATCTATCTGACTTTTCCCGGACTGAAGCGATTTAAAGTATCAACATCAAAAAGGTCATTATGCGAGGAACAAAACCATGAATATCAGCCGCCTTAAACGGATACTTATCGCTGCCTTAACGGCAACGACATTCGCCTCGACACCGGTGTCTGCGCAACAGGTCGATCTCAAAATTAATCTGGCAACCCCGGTTATGGAAGCGGAAACGACACACAAAGCGTTTATCAAAATTGCGCTGGAAGGCCAGCAATTAGAGCAAGCGCAAGAACGAATCCCGGCCAACATCGCAATTGTATTGGATAAATCCGGCTCCATGCAGGGTGAAAAACTCTTTCGGGCCAAAGAAGCGGCGATCATGGCAATCAATCGTCTTAACAGTAACGATATTGTCTCCATAGTCAGCTATGACAGCCGGGTCAATGTTGTTGTACCTGCCACCAAAGTCAGTGACAGCCGCAGCATTGCCAAGGCCATTAACCGCATTCAGGCCAACGGGAATACCGCCCTTTTTGCCGGAGTCAGCAAAGGTGCACAGGAGTTACGCAAGTTTCTGGGTTTGAACAAGGTCAACAGGGTTATCCTGCTGTCTGACGGTTTGGCCAATGTCGGCCCCAGCACGCCGAACGAATTGGGCAAACTGGGCTTATCCCTTGCCAAAGAAGGTATGAGCGTGACTACCATCGGCCTCGGGCTTGGCTACAACGAAGACCTTATGACTCAGTTAGCGGGTTTTAGCGATGGCAACCACGCCTTTGTCGAAAATGCTGATGACCTGGTTCGCATTTTCCAATATGAATTTGGCGATGTGCTCTCAGTCGTGGCTCAGGGCGTCGATATACACATCCGCTGCCTGAATGGGGTAAAACCTTTACGCGTTCTAGGCCGTGAAGCCGATATTTCCGGGGAGTCCATCGTCACCCGATTAAACCAGCTCTACAGCGAACAGGAAAAGTTCATTATTCTGGAAGTCGAAGTCCCTTCACAGACGGACAAGGCACAGGTGAATCTGGTCGACGTTGAGGTAAAATATCAAGACTTGCTACACCAACGTAATGAAACACTGAGCGGTTCCGTTGCTGCGGTATTTACAGCTTCTCAGCAGGAAGTGGAGAAAGCGGTCGATAAATCGACTTATGAGGCGGCAGCAGAACAGGTCGCCAATGAACTTAACAGAAAAGCCGTACAGAAACGTGACCAGGGCGATATTGCCGGTGCCAAGTCGATTTTAGAAGAGAGTGCGGAATATCTTGATAACCTGGGACAATCGCTTTCGTCACCCAAGCTGCTTGAACAAAAACAAGAAGCGCTGCAAGATGCAGTTGAGCTTGAGGACGAGAAATCCTGGGGCAAGAAGCGTAAAGAGCTGAAAGAGCGCCAGTACAAACGCGCAACCCAGCAGAGTTATTAATCGCCAAGGTCATTAATCGTGAAAAAAACGCCCCTTTTACTGTTTGGTTTGATTCTGCTTCCAATGCTGATTCTTGGCTGGCTATCAGCACGATTGGAACAAAACCAGCGGGTACTATTCAAACACCAGTTTGAGGGGCTTATTGAGGTTCAGTTGGCAGAAATTGATCAACGCTTTCAGACCCATTTTCGTAATCTTGAAAAAGCCCTTAATGCCGAAACCTTAGCTTTACACCAGACAAAAGCCCCGCTCTATCCCCTTGCCGCTCTGAAGCAGCTCAGCAAAACAAGCCCCTATATCGAACAGGTTTTTTTGCTGGATAGCCTCGGCAACACTGTATTTCCGGCAAGCCACACCAATAACTATTTGGAGCAGGATTTTCTACAAGCAACGGAGAATTTAAGAAATACCCCTTCCCTCTTCACGCTGCTCCCAAATGAGTCCGGCACCGTGGCACAAGCAAAAACGGTTACCAAGGCGACCGAGAAAAGCGCATCGTCATTCAGCGCTCGCCTACGCTCAGCACCAGCACAGCGAGAAATCGCCCTGATATCCAAAGCCCAATATGCAGCTAAAGCAGCAACTGGGGCCGATACTCAAGGTGCCGACACATCAGCAGGACAAAAGCCCCAGCCCGCATCCGCAATATCAGCCCACGCATCTGCCGTTTTCTCCTCATCCGGCTGGTTAGCCTGGTTTAACAATTCACAGTTACAGCATATCTATTGGCGTAAAGATCAGGACGGCAATATTCTTGGCTTTGCCATTAATAGCGCCCGGTTGCTCTCGGACCTGATTAATTTGCTGCCTGATGAGAGTGCAGCCAACAACCAAGCACTGCATAATGCACAGATATCACTGCTGAATAGCCGTGGCGAAACCTCTTATGAGTGGGGCAGCCTGAAGAGCAGACAAGCGCAGGAAAAACCGCAGAAAATTTTCCCACTCAGTCATCCCTTAGGCAGTTGGCGACTGGAGTACCATTCACCGGGTCTGGAAAATCCACGCAGTCACTGGCTGGAAAAAATAGTTTTGATAGCCATTACACTGCTTGCACTATCTGTTATTGCCTGGTTGATCTATAGAGAAAACACCCGTTCCATACGCCTGGCCGAGCAACGGGTTAACTTTGTCAACCAGGTTTCCCATGAACTTAAAACCCCGCTCACCAATGTTCGGATGTATGCCGAGCTGTTAGAAAAACAGCTGGATAATGAAGCAAGCAAGCCCAGGCGCTACCTTGCCATTATTAGCAATGAGAGTCAGCGTTTATCTCGCCTGATCGACAATGTGCTTAACTTTTCCCGCCTCGGTAGAAACAGGGTTGAATTAAACCTTAGCGCAGGCACACTCGGCACAAGCCTGAACAAAGTCATCGCTGCTTTCGCCCCCTCTTTCAGCCAACAAGGGTTGAGCATCCAACTGGACGACCAATGCCCTGATACAGTTATGCTGGACGCCGAATGTTTAGAGCAAATCCTCAACAACTTACTCAGTAATTGTGAGAAATACGCCCCACAAAGCGGACCGGTTAAGATAAGTTGCTGGCAAGAGAATGATTTCAGTTTTGTGCAGGTGACGGATAACGGGCCTGGCATAGCCCCTGAACAGGCCGAGAAGATTTTCACCCCGTTTTATCGTGTCAGTAACAAGTTGACCGATGGTATTTCCGGCACGGGTATTGGCCTGAGTATAGCCCGAGATATGGCCCGCAAACATGGGGGTGATTTACAACTGGTCACTGCAACAGCAGGCGCATCATTTATTCTCAGCCTGCATACACCCGCTATTGCTACGAACGAGAACTGCAGATGAAGATACTAATCGCCGAGGATGATATAAATATTCGCATGGGACTGGTCGATCTGCTTGAGGATGAGGGCTACCACTGCTTTGAAGCCGCAGATGGAGAGCAGGCATTGGCGCTTTTCCATAATCAGGCACTTGACCTCATCCTTCTGGATATCATGATGCCCAAGCTCGATGGCTACAGCGTTTGCCGAAAAATCAGGCAGCATAACGAGCAAATTCCGATCATTTTCATTACGGCAAAATCAGAGGAGATCGATCAGGTATTAGGTTTGGAACTGGGTGCAGACGATTACATTAAAAAACCCTTTGGTACCCGCGAAGTCATTGCCCGAATCCGTGCAGTTACCCGACGCAGTCTGAAACAACGCCCGACAGCGGAGTCCACTGCAACGTCGTTCAAGATGCATGACCTGCTGGTACTGCCGGATGAACTCCGGGCTCAGCGCGGTGAACAGACCATTGAACTCAGTTTGCGAGACATACAAATACTTCAGCTTTTACAGCAGGAGGAAGGCAAAGTTGTTGACAGGGATATGCTCTTTAACCACTGTTGGGGACGGAATTACCTCCCGAGCAGCCGCACTCTTGACCAACATATTTCCAAGCTCAGAAAGCTGATTGAAGTGAACCCCAAAGAGCCAAAAATCATTTCCACCGTACACGGTATTGGATATCGATTTGATCACCAGCCAGACTAGCCCGGCAAGAGCCCTGCATCCTGAGCTAGAGTTCGGATCATATCGGCCAGAGGGCTGACCTCACTACAGGGTGAGTGCCAATGTTGGAGCTCAGCCCCCTGAGCGATTGGGCCTGTGCAAATACACCAGACCTATCGGCCACGGGGTGGCCTCGCTACAGGGTCAGTGCCAATGTTGGAGCTCAGCCCTCTGAGCGATTAAGCCCGTGCAAATATGCCAAACCTATCGGCCACGGGGTGACCTCGCTATCAGTGCCGATGTTGGAGCTCAGCCCCCTGAGCGATTAAGCCCGTGCAAATATGCCAAACCTATCGGCCACGGGGTGACCTCGCTACAGGGTCAGTGCCAATGTTGGAGCTCAGCTCTTTGAGCGATTGGGCCTGTGCAAATACACCAGACCTATCGGCCACGGGGTGACCTCGCTACAGGGTCAGTGCCAATGTTGGAGCTCAGCCCCTGAGCGATTGGGCCCGTGCAAATATGCCAAACCTATCGGCCACGGGGTGACCTCGCTACAGGGTCAGTGCCAATGTTGGAGCTCAGCCCTCTGAGCGATTAAGCCCGTGCAAATATGCCAAACCTATCGGCCACGGGGTGACCTCGCTAGGGTGACCTCGCTACAGGGTCAGTGCCAATATTGGAGCTCAGCCCCCTGAGCGATGGAGCGATCTCTGCGCGAAAATTCCACCAACTGGCGCAACGTCCGGGTTAAAATTCCTGATAACAAAATAAATAATCTGTAAAAAAACCAACCAGGACAAAGCATTAGCATAAGTAATCACAAATATCAGGGCATCCTGCCATTGCTTATACCTGTTGTTTTTGCTGTAATTCTCCGTTTTCTGAACAGAAGCATAGGAAAAACCTTTATGACAGATGCAAATATTGCACTGGAAATAAAAGACCTACACAAAAGTTATGGCTCGCTTGAAGTGCTAAAGGGAATATCCTTAACGGCCAAGGTCGGTGATGTTATTTCAATCATAGGCTCAAGCGGTTCGGGAAAAAGCACCTTTCTTCGCTGCCTTAATCTTTTGGAAAACCCCTCCGCAGGCGAGATCAGTTTTAGTGGTGAAAAACTTAAACTTAAGCCATCGAAAAAGGAAGGCGGGTTTCAGGCTTGTGAGCAGAAGCAGCTGGAGCGGATGCGTGCCTCTATTGGTTTTGTTTTTCAAAACTTCAATCTTTGGCCACATATGACCGTGATCGAAAACATCATGGAAGCACCAGTTCATGTTTTAAAAATGGATAAAGCCACTGCCAGAACCAAGGCAATGGAATACCTGAACAAAGTGGGTTTGGCCGACAAGATGGACAACTACCCCAACCAACTCTCCGGTGGGCAACAGCAACGTATCGCCATTGCCCGCGCGCTGGCGATGGAACCGGAAGTTCTGCTATTTGATGAGCCAACTTCCGCTCTGGACCCTGAACTGGTAGGTGAAGTACTGAGTGTTATGCGCAATCTGGCAGCGGAAGGCCGCACGATGCTTATCGTTACGCATGAGATGCGATTTGCCCGTGAAGTTTCCAGCCAAATTGTCTTCCTGCATGAAGGCCAGGTTGAAGAAAGTGGCACCCCGGATAAGGTTTTTACCAATCCAGACTCAGATCGCTGCCGGGCTTTTATAGGCAGTCAATTTTAATTGCAACACCAAACCTGTGACAGGTTTCTAATAACTATATTTCCGCGAGGATAAACAGATGGGCTTTAAAAAAATGCTAACAGCAGCAACTCTGGTCGCTGCAACCCTGAGTGCGCCGGCAATGGCTGGCGATCAAATCCGCATCGCCACAGAAGGCGCGTACGCACCGTTTAACATGATCAATGCGCAAGGCGAACTGATCGGATTCGATGTTGATATTGCCAACGCGCTATGTGAAGAGATGAAAGCCGATTGTAAAATCGTTGCTCAGGACTGGGATGGGATCATTCCTGGCTTGAAAGCACGCAAGTACGACGCAATTATTGCCAGCCTGTCTATTACACCAGAGCGTAGCCGTGTTGTCGCTTTTACCGACCCGTACTACTCTAACTCGCTTTCCTTCGTTGCTGGTAAAAAGAGCAGCTTCAACCCGGCAGAAGTTGAAGGCAAAGTGATTGGGGCGCAACGCGCAACCATTGCTGGCCAGTACCTGGAAGACAACCTGGGCGATAAAGCCACTGTTAAATTGTACGACACTCAGGATAATGCCTATATCGATCTTGCAAACGGTCGTCTGGATGCAATTATCTCTGATAAACTTCCTGCCTATGACTGGTTGCAGTCTGAAGAAGGCGCAAAGTTTGAGTTTCGTGGTGACAACATCGATATCGACGATAAAATTGCAATCGCTGTTCGCAAACCGGACACTGAGCTAAAAGAGCGCTTTAATAAGGCACTGAAAGTGATTATCGAAAACGGAACATACGACAAAATTAACGCAAAGTATTTCCCATTCTCAATCTACTAAGTTAAGCGTTTAGCTAAGGGAAGGTCGCCAACTGCAGCCTTCCCTTTTATCAGGTATTTTTTATGGATCTGCAGGGCTTTGGCCACCTCTTGCTTAGCGGTGCCTGGATCACTCTCCAACTGGCGGTATCTAGCCTGTTTGTCGGATTACTCTTTGGCATTATCGGAGCCTCCGCCAAACTATCATCATCAAAAATCGCAAATACACTGGGCAATGGTTATACCCTTTTCGTACGGGGAATGCCGGAACTCCTGTTGGTGTTAACCATCTATTTCGGTTCATCAGCAGTACTTATGGCTATTGCCAGCTTATTTGGTTATGACGAGTATATTGAACTCAGTCCCTTTATTGCCGGTGTAACGGCATTGAGCATCGCCTTTGGTGCGTATGCAACTGAAGTGTTTCGTAGTGCTATGCAAGAGATTCCCAAAGGGCAGACAGAAGCGGCTGTCGCCCTCGGCATGACACGCTTGCAAACATTCCGCCGCATCATTCTGCCCCAGGTATGGCGGCTTGCCCTGCCCGGTCTTGGCAATCTGTTTTTGGTCTTGCTTAAAGATACAGCACTCGTATCTGTTATTGGCCTGAACGAGTTAATGCGCCAGACCTCTGTTGCTGTGGGCAATACCAAAGAACCGTTTACTTTCTACTTTGCTGCCGCCATGGTCTATCTGCTGATGACTTCCGTTTCCATGGCTGGACTGCACTTACTGGAACGCCGGGCTAATCGCGGATATAAAGGGGCGCGCGCATGAATTGGGAATGGGGTGTTATTGTCGATTACTACCCAAAACTGTTGCAGGGCGCTCTGCTAACCCTTGAACTGGTACTGTTCTCTGGCTTGGTAGGCCTCATTCTTGCCATACCGCTTGCACTGATGCGGGTTTCCAAGCAACCGTGGATACAAGCCTTTCCATTTGCCTATATTTTCTTCTTTCGTGGTACGCCACTTTTAATCCAGATCTTTCTGGTTTACTACGGCTCCTCACAGTTTGAGTTTATTAGGGAGTCCGCGCTATGGCCTATCCTGCGCGAGCCCTATTGGTGTGCCATTATCACTTTTGCTCTGCATACAGCAGCATATATCGCTGAATTACTGCGCGGTGCAATCCAGTCCATCCCTAAAGGCGAGATTGAAGCCGCCAAAGCGCTAGGGATGAGTTATCCGCTGATGCTAAGGCGAATTATTCTGCCCCGGGCATTCGGCATCATGATGCCCGCTTACGGCAACGAGGTTATCCTCATGCTGAAGGGAAGCGCCCTGGCAAGCACCATTACTCTGCTGGATCTGACGGGCATGGCACGTACTATCATTGCCCGAACCTATACGCCATTAGAGATATTCCTCGCCGCCGGTGTGATTTACCTGATAATCAGTGCCCTGTTAATTTTGTTGTTCCGCTTTTTGGAGAGACATTTCAACAGCCATCAGCACTGGCCTGACGAAAAACCCAAAGACGTTGACCCTCAGCATATCGACAGCACCTGATGCCCCACTAACGTCATGCAATCACGGGCCAGAGCAAGCTCACAGCAATGGCCCACATTGTCAGGCATACCAGCGTATCCAGCACCTGCCAGGCACCTGGCTTGTTGAATACGGGTTGCAAAAATTTTGCGCCTGTGACTAATGTGGCAAACCAGATAAAAGAAAAAATAATCGCCCCAGTTGCAAACCAGAAACGCTCCTGCGCCGGGTACTGCCCCCCAATGCCACCTAGCAACACTACCGTATCAAGGTAGACATGGGGATTAAGCAATGTAATTGACGCTGTCATCAAGACCGCCTTGCCCAGGCTACTCATGCCATCCTCGTGCAGCTCCATCCCCCTGGGGTTGAAGGCTGAGCGTAACGATTTGAACCCATACCAAAACAGGAACAAGGCCCCACCCCAACGGGCGACTTCCATCCAGAGTTGTGACTGAGAGATCAGCAACCCCATCCCTGCGACACCGGCAGTAATCAACACCGCATCAAAAAATGCACACACCGCTGCAACCGGCCAATGGTGCTGACGTTTAAGCCCCTGGGTCAGGACAAAAGCATTTTGCGCACCAATCGCCATAATCAAACCGGCACTGGTGCCCAGCCCTGTCAGTAAAGCCGTAAATTGAGTGGTGGTAATCATTAACTGCATTGTTCTGCTCCAAAATTTGGCTGTAGCTTGCTAAAAGACAAGCTTTAAGTAAAACTAATAATTCTAATCCATAATTAGTTTTTCTTATGATAGATTACAAACAGCTACAAACACTGGCAGCAATACTGGAAGAGGACAGTTTTGATAAAGCGGCCACGCGTCTGCATATATCGCAATCTGCCGTATCCCAACGCCTCAAACAACTGGAAGACACGATTGGTCAGACGTTAATCTTACGTAGCAATCCGATTCAGGTGACAACTGCCGGACAGCAGTTGCTGAAACATTACCGCCAGATCTCTTTGCTCCAGCGTGAATTATTTGCAGAGTTATCGCAAAAGCAGGCAGACGGGTACACCCGAATAGCAATCGGCCTGAATGCCGATAGCCTGGCCACCTGGTTTCTTGATGCTGTTCAGCCCCTTTTGCAGAAAGAGAAAATACTTTTTGAGCTCAAAGTGGATGATCAGGACCAGACGCACCACCTGCTCAAAAGCGGACAGGTTATTGGCTGTATCAGCTCTAACCCTAAACCAATGCAGGGTTGCAACTGCATACCGTTAGGCATCGTGACCTATCGTTTCCTGGCCAGCCCGGAATATGTCGCACGGTATTTTCCGGATGGCATTAACCGGGAGGGGTTCCTGCAAGCGCCTGTCGCTGAATTCAGCAATAAAGACGAGCTGCAAAACAGATATCTGCAAACATTTTTCAACATTGCAGCCAATGAATACCCGAAACACCGCATCCCATCGACCGAGTCCTTTTTTCAGATGGTGATTCGCGGCCTGGCCTGTGGCATGATTCCTGATCAGCAAAGCCGCGAGCCATTGGATAACGGCAAGGTTGTAGACCTCTCTCCAGGACAATATATTGATGTGCCTTTGTATTGGCATGTCTGGAATCTTAAGTCAGACCTTTATCGTCAACTGACACACGCACTCACGCGAGTTGCCAGCAAGGAACTCTCGCCATTCAAAGCCGAGTGATACATAGCTGTGACAAGCTATTGCACCCGTGCAAATATGCCGAGCCTATCGGCCACGGGGTGGCCTCGCTACAGGGTCAGTGCCAACGTGAGAGCTCAGCCTTCTGAGCGATTAAGCGGGTAAATATGCCGAGCCTATCGGCCACGGGGTGGCCTCGCTACAGGGCAAGTGCCAATATTAGAGTTCAGCCTCTGAGCGATTGCGCCGGGCCAATATGCCAAACCTATCGGCCACGGGGTGGCCTCGCTACGGGGCAGTGCTAATGTTGGAGCTCAGCCCTCTGAGCGAGTAAGCCGGGTAAATATGCCGAGCCTATCGGCCACGGGGTGGCCTCGCTACAGGGTCAGTGCCAACGTGGGAGCTCAGCCTTCTGAGCGATTAAGCGGGTAAATATGCCGAACCTATCGGCCACGAGGTGGCCTCGCTACAGGGTGAATACCAATGTTGGAGCTCAGCCTCTGAGCGATTAAGCCGGGCCAATATGCCAAACCCATCGGCTACAGGGTCAGTGCCAACGTGGGAGCTCAGCCTCTGAGCGAGTGAGCGATCTCTGCGCAAAAATTCCGTTAACTGGTGCAACCTCCGGGCTCGCGTTATGATTCTCTTCTTTCATGCAGCCAACGGGCTATAGCATCCATGTCACTCTGCTTTTGCCCGACCCAACGCTCCCTGCCCTGGGCAAAGATTTCTTTTTTCCAGAACGGGGCCTCTTGTTTTAAAAAATCCATAATAAACTGCGCTGCCGAAAAGGCATCCACACGATGAGCACTCCCCACCCCGACAAACACAATATTTTCATTGCGAGTTAGCATACCTACCCTGTGCGCAATAATGATATTCCCCAAGGTCCAGCGTTCCCTTGCCTGGTCTGCAATTTTCTTAAGTACCTGCTCAGTCATGCCCGGGTAATGCTCTAGATACAACGCTTCTAACGCGTCATCACCGCTTTGCAACTCACGGACAATGCCAGTAAAAGTCACAACCGCCCCACTGCTGGCGTCATGAGCACGCAGGCGCTTCGTTAGCTCACCTATTTGGAAATTTTCCGCCTGGACAAAAACCTCAGTTATTGGCATACCTGTCACTCCATTCATACGCGCAGATGATAGCATCAGGGCGTCTTGTCATGACAGAATAAGCGTATGCGGCAGCACTGCACTAAAAAAAACCGAAAGGTACCAAAATAAAACCCAGTAAAACCCGGCCAAATCCGGGTCATAAGCAGGGGAAAATCTATCTAAGGAAGCCGTTTAATGGTAAGGTTTATACCCTACTCAAAGCCGTTTTACCGAGGAAAGGATGAGCTGGCATCCCCATGCAACTGTTGCCGTTATTGTTGAGAATGAAGGCAAGTTTTTACTGGTAGAGGAACTCTCTGCAGGTAAAACCGTATTTAACCAACCTGCAGGGCACATCGATGAAGGGGAAACCTTCATTGAAGCGGCACGCCGAGAGACTCTCGAAGAATCGGCCTGGCATGTAGAACCAAAATACCTGACAGGCTTCTACGTTTACCGATCAAAAAACAACAATGTCACCTATCATCGCGCTTGCTTCTATGCAGAGGCCGTCAAGCATAATCCTGAACTGCCACTGGATGAAGGTATCATCAGGGCAGTCTGGCTGACACGGGATGAAATTGCAGCGCTTGGAACACGCCTTCGCAGCCCCATGGTTTTAAAGTGCATTGATGATTATCTGGCTGGCAAGCAGTACCCGTTGGAACTTATCTACGAACATGCGCAATAACACAGAGAAACAAGAGTTAAATGACTGACCACAGTAACAGCAAAGTGATCGTCGGCATGTCCGGCGGTGTTGATTCCTCCGTATCCGCTCTGATCCTGTTGAACCAGGGTTACCAGGTGGAAGGCTTGTTTATGAAAAACTGGGACGAGGATGACGGGACCGAATACTGCACAGCCAAAGAAGACTTGGCCGACGCTCAGGCTGTTTGTGACAAGTTGGGTATTCATCTGCATACGGCAAACTTTGCTGCTGAATACTGGGACAATGTGTTTGAACACTTTCTCGAAGAGTATAAGGCAGGGCGCACACCAAATCCGGACATCCTCTGTAATCGAGAAATCAAGTTTAAGGCTTTTTTAGAATATGCGCTGGAACTGGGAGCCGACTATATAGCAACCGGGCACTATGTTCGCCGTGGTGAGCGCGATGGTAAAACCCGCCTGCTGAAAGGTCTGGATAGCAATAAGGATCAGAGTTACTTTTTGCATCAGGTCGGGCAGGCCGAGATAGAAAAAACCCTGTTCCCGGTCGGAGAACTGGAAAAGCCGGACGTCCGCAAGCTTGCAGAAGATAACGATCTGGTCACTTATAACAAAAGAGACAGTACCGGCATCTGCTTTATTGGCGAACGCCGCTTCAGTGACTTTCTGAAACAATACTTGCCCGCCCAACCCGGAAAAATTGAAACCCCGGAGGGTGTTGTTATTGGTGAACATGCCGGCCTGATGTACTACACCATTGGCCAACGTCAGGGGCTGCAAATTGGCGGGTTAAAAGATTACCCTGAAGAGCCGTGGTTTGTCGCCGCGAAAGACCTGGATCGCAATGTACTGATTGCCGTACAGGGCAAACAGAATGATCTACTCTACACTGACTGGCTCAGCGCGGATGATATTTTCTGGATCAACGCTGAAGCGCCCAAACTGCCTTATCACTGTAAGGCTAAAGTACGCTACCGCCAGTCCGACCAGTCCTGTGTAATCGAGCGTCACGGACAATCCGGCTATCTGATAAAATTCAATGAACCACAACGGGCCATCACTCCGGGTCAGTCCGTTGTTATCTATCAGGATGATGTCTGTCTTGGTGGCGGTGTGATTGAGACAACAGGCAAAAATTCTACGCTGGAAAATTGAGGATAAAGCGTGTCACGAGTTCATGATGAGCAAGCCCTGGGCCTTGCAGGTTTATTTCAAGCAGCCGCACTGGTTGAGCAAATAGCCACCCGTGGCATGGTTGTCCAGAACGCCCTGGAAACATCAATCTACAGCATCATGCAGGTCTCGGCTGACTCCACCGAAGCCATCTATGGCGACCCGGCTGAGCTGCCTTACAATCTTCATCTGGGGTTACAAAACCTGAAAGACCTGATTGATAAACCCCGCGCCGAGCATAACAAAGATATTATCCGCTATGCCCTGAGCATGATGCACCTTGAACGCAAGTTATCTGCGGATGCAGCGATGATGCAAACCCTGTCTCAACGCCTCAATCAGGTGATGGAGCAAGCCCGGTATTTCAATCCGGATGACCCGGATGCCATGCACAACCCGGCAACGTTCTGTCATCCTAATGTTATTGCCAATATTGCCAACCTCTATCAGGACACGATTAGCTCTTTTAGCTTCCGAATTCAGGTCACCGGTGATCCGCGCCACCTGCAAAACAGCGAAAATGCCGCCAAAATCAGGGCGCTTTTACTGGCTGGCATCCGTAGCGCCATGCTCTGGCGGCAGAAAGGCGGTACACGCTGGCAACTGTTATTTTTCAAGTCACGCCTGCGCCCTTCCCTGAACAAACTTATGCGCTGACAACCCTACGCAAAACGGGCCATCTCAGGTATAATATGCGCCTTATTTTTTAACCTATAAAGGTAGAGATCGATTCATGGAGCTTTCCGCACTGACTGCCGTTTCTCCGGTTGATGGTCGCTATGGCGGCAAAACCGCTGCCCTGCGTGATATTTTTAGTGAATATGGCCTGATCCGCTTCCGTGTGGAAGTTGAGGTTCGCTGGCTGCAAAAACTGGCGGCACACCCTCAGATTACTGAAGTACCTGCGCTCAGTGCTGAAGCAGATGCTTTACTGAACTCGATCGTTGCTGACTTTGGCCCTGAAGATGCTCAGGCGGTTAAAACTATCGAGCGCACAACCAACCACGATGTAAAAGCGGTTGAGTACTTCATCAAGGACAAATTCAAAGATAACGCTGAACTGATGGCAATCAACGAGTTTGTTCACTTCGCCTGCACCTCTGAAGATATTAACAACCTGTCCCACGCTTTGATGCTTAAGCATGGCCTGGACACTGTTGTTCCACAGATGCAGCAAGTCACTGACGAAATTGCGAAAATGGGCCGTGAGTTTGCAGAACAGCCCATGCTTTCTCGCACCCACGGCCAGACTGCCTCGCCAACCACCGTTGGTAAAGAGATGGCGAATGTTGCTTACCGTATGCAGCGCCAGATCAAACAGATCCAGACGATTGAATTACTGGGCAAGATCAACGGCGCCGTTGGTAACTACAACGCTCACCTGTCTGCATACGCAGATATCGATTGGGAAGCAAACGCCCAAGCGTTTGTTGAAGGCCTGGGGCTTAGCTGGAACCCGTATACAACTCAGATCGAACCGCACGATTACATCGCAGAACTGTTTGATGCGGTTGCACGTTTCAACACGATTTTGATCGACTTTGACCGTGACGTCTGGGGTTATATCTCCCAGGCATACTTCAAACAGAAAACCATTGCGGGTGAAGTCGGCTCATCGACCATGCCGCATAAGGTTAACCCGATCGACTTCGAAAACTCCGAAGGCAACCTGGGCATTGCGAATGCAATCATGAGCCACCTCGCGCAAAAACTGCCGATTTCCCGCTGGCAGCGTGACCTGACCGACTCGACGGTACTGCGTAACATGGGTGTTGGTTTCGGTTACAGCCTGATCGCATACCAATCGACCCTGAAAGGCATCAGTAAACTGGAGCTAAACCCTGCGCAGTTGAATAAGGATCTGGATAACGCCTGGGAAGTCCTGGCAGAACCCATCCAGACTGTCATGCGCCGTTATGCGATCGAAGAGCCATACGAAAAACTAAAAGCATTAACACGCGGTCAGGACATGAACAAAGAAACAATAATGGCTTTTGTTGACACGCTGAACATGCCAGAAGCTGCAAAACAGGCCCTGAAAGACCTGACACCGCATTCTTACATCGGCAATGCAGTCGCACAGGCCAAGAAAATTTAAGCGGTTTGTTAAGGAATCATCAAACGGGGCAAACGCCCCGTTTTTTATGTAACAGAACGGATATATTCATGGAATACCTTAGCCGCCCTGATGGCACTAACATTCATTACCTTTCCCTGGGTGAAGGTGAAACCACACTGGTACTGCTTCACGGCTGGACTGCCAACGCACAAGTTTGGCTGCCTATTGCCTCTGAACTGGCTAAAAATCATCATGTAATCATTTGGGATGCCAGAGGCCACGGCGGTCATGAATACGCAGACGATTGTAAAATCAGCCTGCCGATTATGGCCGATGACCTGGAAGCAATGCTGGAACATCTGGGTATCACAAATGCCGTGTTGGTAGGCCACTCCATGGGGGCTTTAACTTCTTGGGAATATTTACGTCGCCACGGCGATAAACGCCTGCGTGGGCTCTGCGTTATTGATCAGTCACCTAAACTGGTAACCGACTCCGCATGGCAGCACGGTGTTTACAGTGACTTCAGCCAAGACACCAATACAGCATTCCTGCACCTCTTAAGTGAAAATTTTGCCGAAGCGGTACTCGAATTTATTGCCTTCGGCAAAAACAGGCTTTCCCGTGAAGGTTATGAGCAGAACACCCACTACTTCCAGCAGTTACGTCTTTATTTGCAGCAGCAACCGGGGGCGCTCTTAACCCAATGCTGGGACAGCATAGCGCAACAGGATTACCGTGACGTCGTCAGCAATATTCAGCTGCCAACGCTACTGGTTTATGGCGACGAGAGTCAGTTTTACAGCGCCGAGTTGCAGCAATGGATCAGCCAGGCTATCAAAGGATCAGATCTGCGTATTTATGCAAACTCTGATCACTCACCACACCTGTGGAATAAAGAGCGTTTCATCGACGACTTGAACTGTTTTATCGATTCATTGTGAGCCCTGTCAATTATGCTATCTAATGTTCGCGTTGTGCTGATCAATACGTTTCACCCCGGCAATATCGGTGCTGCCGCCCGTGCCATGAAAAACATGGGCCTAAGCAAGTTATACCTGGTTGAACCCGAAACATTTCCTTCAGCAGAAGCTGACTCCCGTGCTGCCGGAGCCAAAGACCTACTCGACTCGGCTGTGGTTGTCGCGACCCTTGAGGAAGCGATTTCTGATTGCCAGTTAGTCATCGGCACCAGTGCCCGAACCCGGCGCACATTCGATTTACCCCTGCTGGATGCCCGTAAAGGCGCAGAACGTATAGTCGCGGAAGCACAATCCGGTGAGGTCGCGTTGGTGTTCGGACGCGAGACTATGGGCCTGCACAACCATGAGCTGCAACAGTGTAATTTTCACTTGTATATTCCGGCCAATCCGGATTATCCAGTACTCAATGTATCTCAGGCCATTCAACTGCTGTGCTATGAGATTTTTATGACTGCCGAGCATAAAACTTACAACGAGACCGTAGAGGCGTATCCTCGACATAAAGAAATGGCGCTTTTCTATGCACATTTGGAAAAAGTATTGCGCTTAACCCATTTCATTATTCCGCAACATGAAGGTAAAGTATTGGCAAAGCTACACCGTTTTTTCAACCGCTCCCGACCTGAGCGTACCGAGTTGAATATGCTGAGGGGCATACTCACCTCGATCGAAGAAACTGTAGAAAAACTAAAAAAATAACTCAGGAAGCTGTGAACGTTACCGAAAGCCAGAGTGACATCAGGACGTGTTCACGCCTTCCACTGGACAAGGCCTTAATACCATGGAAAACGATCTCAAACTTTTGCTACAACAGGCAGATGAACTACGCTCGGGCATCCAGAAAATGCACGATCAATCCAAAATGATGGGCTATAACGCTGCCGGCATCCGTGAGTGTGCAACCACACTGCAAAAATGCATCAAAAAAGTCGGTAATAACAAGCTGGCCGCTCTGGCCGCGCGTGATAAGCGCAAGGTTTACGCAGAAATGGAACAAGCCATCGAACAACTACTGGAGTTCATCGACTAGTGCATTCCCCTTTTGGCGATATCAGTATTGCAACGTTTCTGAGTGAGTACTGGCAAAAAAAGCCCTTGCTTATACGTAACGCATTTCCTGATTTTGAACCCCCGCTTAATGCTGATGAACTGGCAGGTATGGCGCTGGAGCAAGATGTTGAGTCCCGCCTGATCATCCAATCCCCGGACGCTGAAGAGTGGCACCTCAAACATGGGCCACTGACTGAGAAAACCTTCGCTGAACTGCCGGATTCACACTGGACCCTGCTGGTGCAAGCTGTAGACCACTGGGTGCCGGAAGCCGCAGAGCTGGTTGAGCAGTTCCGCTTTATACCCAACTGGCGTCTGGATGACCTGATGATCAGTTATGCCGCCAACGGTGGCGGGGTTGGCCCACACTATGACAATTACGATGTTTTTCTTATTCAGGCGACCGGAGCACGACGCTGGGAAATAGGCGGTATTTTTTCTGAAGACTCACCGCGCCGGGATGACGTACCTGTTATGATCCTGCCAGAGTGGGAAGCCGAAGAAAGCTGGGACTTACAACCCGGTGATATGCTCTATCTGCCACCCCGTGTCGGTCATAATGGTTACGCGCTGGGTGATGATTGCATGACCCTTTCGGTGGGTTTTCGTGCCCCCTCCCATCAGGAAATCTTTACCGGCTTTACCAACTACCTCGACACTGTCACCTCGGCAGAAGATCGCTATGCTGATCCCGATTTGAAGCTGCAAACAAATCCCGGAGAAATTACCACAGAAGCACTCCAGCGTGTCCAGCATATTTTGCAGGAATACTGCGCTAACCCGGAACTTCTCTCGCACTGGCTCGGGCAGTTTATGACTGACCCCAAATACCCCGACCTCACCGGGGAGCAGAGTATTGAAATGGCCGGCGATGATATTCGCAACCTGATTGAAGCGGGAGTTCCCCTGTGCCGCAATGAAGGCTCCCGTTACGCATACCATCAGGGCCCTAACTTCATCCTCTTTGTAGATGGCAAAGGCTGTGCCTGCAGCCCCGGCCAGATCGACCTGGCCAAACAACTATGCGCAAGCCTGTATCACACCGGCATCCCGACCACACAAGAGAATCTGGATTTGATTAGAGCCCTGCTACTGCAAGGCTCCCTCTACTTTCTGGATGCAGGATAACCTACCCTATAGCGAAGCCAAGGAAGGCATCAACCCGTCCTGTGCGTACTCTGCAAAACAGACAGTTTCCCTTGCTCTTGCCAATCTGCTAGATTGCCTGTTCACTCAAAATGAACAACCAACCGGAACAGAGCAATGACAAAAGTAACAGCCCTGCCAAAACTTAGCGATAGCCAGCTTACCCTGGAAAGCCGCGTCGCTACACTGACCTTTAAACGAGATGATGTCCGTAACGCCCTCACAGGCACGGCGTTAATCGACGATATCCTCAGCGTCTGTGACTGGGTTAATCGCACCCCGGAAGTCTCTGTTCTGGTTCTGACAGGTGATGGCGGCGCGTTCTCTGCTGGCGGTAATATCAAAGAAATGACAGAACGCTATGGCGAGCATGAAAGCGGTGCATTCGGTGGTGATGTCTATACCGTGCAAAACAAATACCGCCAAGGTATCCAACGCATCCCCCTGGCTTTAGCTCAAGTCGATGTCCCGGTAATTGCAGCGGTAAACGGTGCAGCCATCGGCGCCGGTTTCGACCTGACCTGTATGTGTGATATCCGTATCGCATCCAGCAAAGCAAAGATGGGCGAAACATTTGTCAACCTCGGCATTATCCCAGGCGATGGTGGAGCCTGGTTCCTGCAACGCCTGATCGGTTACCAAAAGGCCGCAGAACTGACCCTGACTGGCCGGGTATTTTCTGCCGATGAAGCCAAAGAACTGGGTATTGTCCTTGATGTAACCGAACCTGAGCAATTAATGACACGCGTTAACCAACTGGCCCATGACATTGCATCCAAGCCACCGCAAGCGCTAAGAATGGGTAAACGCCTACTAAAAACCGCACAGAAAATGGAGCTGCCAGAATTCTTGGAACACTGTGCCCTGATGCAAGGCATTTGCCACAATACAGACGATCATATGGAAGCGGTAACCGCCTTTGTAGAAAAACGTACCCCAAATTTCACAGGAAAATAAACTGGTACGGTTCACATTTGCCGGTTTTTCACTTGAACTCCCTTGATGTGAGCGCACATGCTCACTCCAATCAAGCGATCTCTGCGCGAAAATTCCGCCAACTGATGCAACATCCGGGCTAAGGGTAAAATTTGTGCTTTCAGCTGCAACGGGGCTATAGTTATAGACAACCAGCAGCCAGTAAAATTTAAGGAAGGCGAAATGAATCACTACCGCAAGCTTTTGGGCTTACTGTTAAGCCTCTCACTTATATCACCTTTACCCGTCAGTGCAGATGAAGTTCAGACGCTGGTGAATGAACTGCAACAATTGGCGGAAAAGTCTCGTCAGGAAAGAGCAGCCGACCGATGGTTACAAAACGCACTTGAAGATTTAGTTGATAAATACAACTTCCCATGGAAGAACAGCCTGCTACAGGACGATTTTTCGGACGGTGATTATCAACATGCAGTCACCTGGAGTGTAGGATCAGGAGAGTTCTGGGTTGATAGGCGCTTAGGACTCCGCTCCCGTGTTGAGCCGACTTACCAGCCGGTTGAGCCCCAAGAGGAGCCCGGTAGAAGTCTGGAAAAAGATTTAACCAAAGCACTCGTAGGTGCATTACTTAAAGAGACGCTGGGTGACAAAAGCTCATCCCGATCAGAGTCACGCACTCCCCCTTCTCCCACCACCACACCCGCATCAATTCGAACTCAGGTTTCCATTCCAACAACGTTTGCCATTGAATCGATGTTTGGCCAAAACAACCGTCCGGGCGAAAGTGGACAGTTCGAGTGGGTAGTCATGCAGGAGGATGAAGGAACCTATGGATACAAAGTTGTGGTGACTACAGGGGAAACAGCGTAAGCGCCCATCCAACCCCACCCTAGTCAAGCTTCACATGCCAAGGCAATAATGCTTCCATTTGCTCAAGGCTCTGTACATTGGGCAGTTCTTT
>PDWJ01001811.1_pt1 | contig 41675 bp, 36 predicted proteins | sample 1430881 | NCBI WGS metagenome assembly PDWJ01 (sample SAMN01162460, study PRJNA174530) | Oral metagenome, whole genome shotgun sequencing project. | biome: Marine environment; feature: Marine mammal; material: Swab sample of the gingival sulcus; isolation source: swab sample of gingival sulcus...
TTCGCGTCAGCCGCGGGCGTCTTCGCGTCAGCCGCGGGCGTCTTCGCGTCAGCCGCGGGCGTCTTCGCGTCAGCCGCGGGCGTCTTCGCGTCAGCCGCGCGCGTCTTCGCGTCAGCCGCGGGCGTCTTCGCGTCAGCCGCGGGCGTCTTCGCGTTGGGCGTCTTCGCGTTGGGCGTCTTCGCGTCGGGCGTCTTCGCGTCCGGCTTCTTGATCATGTCGATCCCGCCGAAGCTGCGGATGTAGGCCACCATCGCGGCGACCTGCGGCCGCAGGTCGGGGTGGGGGGGCATCGTCGGCGAGAGGCCGGTGCCGATACCACCTTTGAGGATCACCTTCGCGATCTGCATGTTCGAGGTCCGCTTCTGCCAGCCGAGGTCCGTGTAGTCACGCGGTGGCGGCTTCAAGGCGGCGCCAGCAGGACCATGGCCTTTGCCCTTGGGGCCGTGACAGCTCTGGCAGCGGGAGACATAGACCGCCTTGGCCTTGTTCAGGTCCTCGACGGTGACCTTGTCCGAGAGCATCTTTTGGCTTCGCTCACGGGCCTCATCCTGTTTCTCTTGGTAGGCGGCGAGGGCCTTGGCTGCGCGATCGCGGGCCAGGGCGTAGTTGCCCGATTCCGGGTTGATCCGCGCCCGGCTCGATAGATCGATGAAGACGAAGACAAAAAAGACGGTCATGAAAAAGAGCGAGCCGAAGAAGATGAGCTGGTGAAACTTCGTGTCGAACTTTAGGTGCATGAAGTAGCCGACCACCAGGCCGCCCTTGACCAGCGCGACGAGCATCGCGGCGTAGATCGCGAAGACGCCGAGACCCATATACGACACACTGACGGTGAGGACGGTCAACGCGATCAGCGCGCCGAAGACCCCAAAGTAGATCTTCAGCGGCATCACATGCACGTGGGGGTGTTCTTTATCGCCTGCAGAGATCATCGAACGACTCCTACTTCACCAGGTAGAGCAGCGGGAAGAGGAAGATCCAGATCAGATCGACCAGGTGCCAGTACAACCCGACGTTCTCCACGGGGGTGTAATACGCTGGGCTGAACTCGCTCTCACGGGCCGGCTTCCAAAACAGGTAGCGGCCACCAGCGCGTCGATAGACCCAGATGATGATGAAGATGCCGATCAGAACGTGCAGGCCGTGCAGACCGGTCATCGCGAAGTAGATCCCGAAGAATACGTGGGGCTTGCCCTTATAGAGCACGGAGAAGGTGTTGGCCCCCGCCGTCGATCCCCAGAGGTCTAATTGGTCGTTGGCCCCGTTATGAGCCATCCAGGTAATCAGCTGGTCCTTGGAGACCTTCAGCTGCTCGTTGGCGCGGCTGACGATCAGCGCCGGCATCTTCGAGGCCTGCAGCGCGGCGGCGATGGCGTCCTCGCTGACCGCGTAGCCGGGCTTGAAGCGATAGAAGACCTGCTCACGTTCCCGTGGAGCTTTCAGCCGGAAGGTGTGGGTGACGTATTTCTGCTGCTCTTTGCTGAGCAGGCCCACACCGTTGAAGTGGTTTCCAGGGAAGAGCCCATCGTGGAACTTATGCGTGTACTCGAAGTACTTTACGACCATGAATACACAGGCGAAGATGGCGGTCCAGATGAGCAGCCGCCGCAGCGATTTGACCGCGTTGACCTGGGCGGCGCGCACCGCCAGGGCCATGGTCAAGCTCGAGGTGAGCAGCACCACGGTGTTGAACGCGCCCATCGGGATGCTCAGGTGCTCGTGGGAGCTGAGCATCGTATCCGGATAGAAGTACCGGATGGCGGCGTAGGCGACGAAGGCGCCGCTGAAAAACAGCAGCTCCTGCGCCAAGAAGACCCACATCCCCAGCTTCGACGAGGCCTCTTGCTGGATCGACGAGTGGAAGTGGTGCTGTAGGTGCTCGGGGTGGTTGGGATCGTGAGAACTCATCGTGTTTGTCTCGTCGCTGGCTGATAATCCGTCTAGCCAACCTCGCGGCAGCATCTCGCCGCTCGCGAGCTAGTGCGCCTTGGCGCCCTCCGCGTCGTCGATCTCCGGGAAGTCGTAGGGACCCTTGGTGCAGACCGGGTCCTCGACAAAGTTATGAACTACCGGCGGGCTGGCGGTCTCCCATTCGAGGGATACGCCACCCCATGGGTTGGCCTCGGCGGCCTTGCCCTTCAAGAGCGACAAGACCAGGTTGACAAACATCGCCGCGATTCCGAGCGCGAGGATGTAGGCGCCGATCGAGGAGATGCCATGCCAGAACTCGAAGGTTGGCAGGAGATCAAAAAAGACGTCGCTGTAGGCGTGGTAGCGCCACAACATGCCTTTGATCCCCAGCACAAACTGCAAGAAGAAGATCATGTTGAAGCCGACGAAGATCACCAACGAGTAGATCTGGCCAAAGCGCTCATTGTACCAGCGGCCCGTCATCTTCGGCCACCAGTGGTGGATCGCGCCAAAGAAGGCCACCACCGTGCCGCCCATCATCACGTAGTGGAAGTGGGCGACGACGAAGTAGGTGTCGTGGAGGTGGACGTTGGTTGAGAGCACCGCCAGAAAGAGGCCCGTAAGGCCGCCGATGGTGAAGGTGAAGATGAAGGACAAGCCGAAGATCATCGGCGTGTTGAAGGCGATCGAGCCACGATACAAGGTGGCGACCCAGGAGAGCACCTTGATCGCCGTAGGCAGGCCGACGGCGAAGGTCAACACGCTGAAGATCGCGCTGGCGAGCTCACTCTGGCCGCTGACGAACATATGGTGGCCCCAGATCAGAAAGCCGATCAGGGCGATCGCTAGCGAGGAGTAGGCGATGGCGCTGTAGCCGAAGATTCGTTTGCGGCTATGAACAGCGACCAGCTCACTGATCACCCCGAAGGCGGGCACGATCATCACATAGACCACCGGATGGGAGTAAAACCAAAAGAAGTGCTGGTAGAGCACCGGGTCGCCGCCGAGGGCGGGATCGAAGATGCCGATGCCGAAGGTCCGCTCGACCACCAGCAGAAGCAGGGTGATGCCGATGACGGGGGTCGCGAGGACTTGGATGATCGAGGTGGCGTAGAGTGCCCAGAGGAAGAGCGGCATCCGCTTCCAGGTCATCCCCGGGGCGCGCATCTTGTGGATCGTGACGATGAAGTTCAGGCCGGTGAGGATCGACGAGAAGCCGAGGATGAAGGCCCCGAGGGTCGCGGAGATGACGGCGGTGCCTGTCTCCGTGCTGTAGGGTGTGTAGAACGTCCAGCCGGTGTCGAGGGAGCCCGCGATGATCGAGTAGATCAGAAAACAGCCGCCGACGACGTAGATATGAAAGGAGAGGAGGTTCAGCCGTGGAAAGGCGACGTCCTTGGCGCCGATCATCAACGGCAAGAAGAAGTTACCGAGAGACGCAGGGATCGACGGCACGATGAACAAGAAGATCATGATCGCGCCGTGCAGCGTGAAGAGCTTGTTGTAGGTATCCGAGCTCACCACGTCGCCTGCCGCCGTCGCCAGCTCGTAACGCAGGCCGATAGCCAGCAAGCCGCCGATGGTGAAGAAGGTCAGGATGGCGCCGAGGTACATCAGCCCGATCCGCTTGTGATCGAGCGTGAAGAGCCAGCTCAGAATGCCACTGTGGGCCAAGAAGCTGCGCTCCTCGTGGCCGTTGGCGGTATCCACGGCTGTGGTCATGGTGGTCGTCCTCGCTCCTGGGGCTCTCCCGTCAGGCGGTGAGAGGCCGGGGTCCGTCACGCCCGAGTGGCGTGACACTGCGTTCTACTTGAATGACTTGATATAGGTGATCAGCGCGTTGATCTGCTTCTCTTTGAGCTGACCTGCGAAGGTCGGCATCACTGGCTGATAGCCCTTTACGACCTTGGCGTTCGGCTTGAGGATCGACTCCCGGATGTAGTTGTCGTCGATCTTCACCTTGCTGCCGTCAGCAAGCTGCTCCATCTTGCCGTAGGCCTTACCCAGCGGTGGGCCCGGGAGCCCCTTGCGGTCGGCGTTGGTGCTATGGCAGCCCACGCAGCCCTTCGCGGCGAAGAGCTTCTTGCCTATCTCGAGCGGGGAGCCGCCCATGCCGCCACCATCGTCGATCCACTTTTGGAACGCCTTGGCGCTGACGACCTTCACGCGGCCGATCATCCGTGAGTGTCCGTCGCCGCAGTACTCGGTGCAGAAGATGTCGTACTCGCCTCGCTTGTTCGCCTCAAACCAGAGCACGGTGTAGCGGTTGGGGAGCACGTCTCGCTTGATGCGGAACGCCGGGATGTAGAAGCTGTGTAGCACGTCCTCGGAGGACATGATCAGCTTCACGGGGCGGTTCTCTGGCACGACGAGGTGGGCTGTGCCGTCAACGTTCAGCTTCGGGTAGCTGAAGCTCCAGGACCATTTTTGGCCGACGACGCGGACCTCGATGGCGCCCGCTGGTGGGACGTTCATCTTCATCCAGCCGTTGAAACCCATCACGAAGATCACCACGAAGAAGACCGCTGGCACGATGGTCCAGGCGATCTCGAGGCGGTGGTTGCCCTCGATCGGGCTGGTCTTCTGGTTTGAACTGCGGCGCCGATACTTGACCATGAAGAGCACGGTCGCGCCGATGATGATGACAAAGGCGACGACGGATCCCCAAAGGATCACATCGAAGACCTGGTCGGTGCTGGCGGCGAAGGTCGAGGCCTGCTCGCCCATATATCCAGCGCCCGACTTGGCCGCCTTGACCGGTGCTAGCAATGTAGATATCAACGACATATCATCTCTCTCGTCGCTGCGACGATCCGCTGACGTGGGGGCTACTTCGTTGGCTCCGGCTTCGTGGCTGCGGCATCGTCGGCCTTCGCCGCCGTCTTCGCCGCGGGCTTGGCCTGCGCTTGCTTAGCCTGTCCTTGCGCTGGGGTCTCTGCCGCAGGCCTGGCTGCAGCCCCGGGCTTCGTCGCCGTCGCCGCGGATGTGGCCTTCGCGTCAGCCTTCTTGGCTTGGATCGGCTTTGGCGCGGGCGCGAGCAGCTTGGTGTTGCTCAGCAGCAGCTGCATCGCGCGACCGACAGGGATACGGTAGATCCCCCTCTTGGCGTCAACGACACCATAGCCGGCGATGGTCTTCTGGTCGCGGTCAGACACCCGCTTGAGCACCTTATCGGGCTTGGCTAGAAACTGCTCCTTGATCACCTGGTCGGCCTTATCGCCGAAGACCTGCCAGACGACCAGCAGGGTACCCAGCACGACGAGTGTGAGCGCAGCGAGCAGCCCAGCCATCATGCCTACGGGCACGTCGTCGGGCTGAACCTTTGCTTTGGGCGGTGGTTTGGTTGTCACGACGGTTCTCCCTAGACGTTCTCGAGGGTCACAGACTCGGTCAGCCGCGGATCCCTGGCGGGGACCAGCGGGCGGCGTCGCAGCTGCCAGCCAAAGACACCGAGGAAGACCCCGCCGATACCGACGAAGGTCGCTAGGTCGAGCAGGCTGAACTCGGCGCCCTCGGGGTTCACGCTCGGCATGATTTGCCAATAGAGGTCGATGTAGTGGAAGGAGAGCAGCCAGATCGAGGCGATCAGCAGCATCGCGGGGGCGCGCTTGATCGCGCGGGCCATCAAGAAATAGAAGGGGAGCGCAAAGTGGCCCACGGCCAACACGACGGTGACGGACTTCCAGCTGCCGGTCCAGCGATGCTGAAACCACATCGTCTCTTCCGGGATGTTGGCATACCAGTAGAGCATATACTGAGAGAAGGAGATGTAGGCCCAGAAGACGACAAAACCGAAGAGGTACTTGCCGAGGTCATGATAGTGCTCGACGGTGATCACCTCTCGGAGCACGCCGCTCTGGCGGAGGCCGAAGCTGATCAGCGTGATGAAGGCGAAGATCGCCAGGCAGCTGCCCGCAAAGTAGTAGACGCCGAACATCGTCGAGAACCAATGCGGGTCCAGCGACATGATCCAATCGAAGGAGGCGAAGGTCTGGGTCAGACCGTAGACTAAGATCGCCGGCGGGGCGATGCGCTGCAGCTTCCGCGTCAGCGCAGGGTCACCGTTGGTGTCTTGCTGCGTCGAGGCCTTGTGGAAATAGACGGTTAGCCCAGTCCAGAGGAGGAAGTAGAGGGCAGCGCGGACCCACCAAAAGGGTAGGTTGAGGTAGGATGCCTTGCCCTTGAGGATCGGGTCCGTCTCCACCGCGTGGTGGTGAGTCCAATGGTAGAGGTCGTGGTTGCCCCAGATCAAAAAGGGCAGCGCTAAGAGCCCCATCACCGGTAGCACGATCATCGCGTTCTCGGCGATGCGGCGCACCACGATGCTCCACCCGGCCCGCGCGGCGTATTGCACGACCACGAAGAAGAGCCCGCCGAGGGCGATGCTCAACCAGAACATATACGCTGTCAGATAAGAGGCGTAAAAGACCTTCGCTGGGGCGCCCTGTTTGAGCCAGAAGGCCGCGACGAAGCCAAGCACGCCAAGCACCAGGCCAATCATCGGCAGCCGGTTCCAGCCACTATGGGCCGGTAGCCGCAGGTCGCTCTCCTTGAGGGAGACGTGTCCGTGGCTCACTGCTTGCCTCCCTTCGCCGTCCACCCGCGGCTGCGGGCGATGTTGGAGGGGATCTGGTCGAGGGTGGCGCCACCGGCGATCTGCAGCACGCGGACGTAGGCGGCGATGGCCCAGCGATCACGTACGGGGATCTGGGCGGCGAGGCTCGGCATGTTGCGGATGCCGTATTTGATCACCCGGTAGAAGTGGCCCACCGGCTCGCTGCGCAGCCGCGGCTCCATATACGATGTCGGCGGCACGGTGATGTTGCGGGTGCGCAGGATGCCCTTGCCGTCGCCTGCCATGCCATGACAGCGCGAGCAGTAGACGGTGTAGCGCTTCTGGCCGCGCTCGAGCAGCTGCTTGTTCAGGCGGAGGGGGACCCGTGGGCTCGGCTTGCCCGCGAGCAGCCCCTCATAGAGCAGCTTGCTCTCGCGGAGCTCGCCCAGGGCGATGGTGCCTTTGATCTGCGGTCGCATCGCCCGCCCATTCTTGAAGAAGGGGTTCTCCTCCTGCGCCTCGAACTTCTTTTGGAAGTCCATGTTCTGCTGCAGGTGGATCGGCGGATTCTGGCTCTTGTTGCCGCGGCAACCGGTGAGGGCTAGCCCCATAGCGAGGGCCGGCAACAGCAAGCGTCGCGCGCTGTGATGAACACGTGCCATCAGTCTTCCACCATCTCGATGTAGGTCGCGCCGATTTCCTTGAGGAAGGCGGTCGTTTCTTTCGGATCGAACTTCGAGTCAGCCGCTTCGATCGCGATGAAGAACTTGTCGTCGGTCGCCCGCTCGAAGCGCTCGCTGTTGAAGAGCGGGTGGTAGAACTGCGGGAGCCGGTTGAAGTGCAGCATCGTGAGCAGCGAGGTCAGGGCCGCGAAGAGCACGCCGAGCTCGAAGGTCACCGGGATAAACGCCTGCCACGAGAAGAAGGGCTTCGCGGCATAGACGATGGGGTACGCCGTGGTGTTGATCCACCACTGCAAGGTCATACCGCTCGAGGCGCCGAGCATGCCCATGAAGAACACGACCCAGGGCAGCTTCGAAGGCGGGAGCCCCATCGCCTTGTCCAGGTTGTGCACCGGGAAGGGCGTGTAGGAGTCCCACTTGGTGAAGCCGGCGTCGCGCACCTTCTCGCAGGCGGTGAAGAGGGTCGCCGGGCTCTCGTACTCGGCCAGCACCCCGTAGAGCTTCGTCTCGCTCTTGTCGGCGGTAGTCTTAGCCATGGCTCAAGCCTCCTGCCCTGCGGCGTGACCTTCGGCGTGGTCTCCGTCGTGGTCTCCGTCGTGTTCATCGTGCGGGTGATAATGCGGATCCGCCTCGGGGACGACGATCTTCACCTCCGCGATCGCGACCATCGGCAGGAAGCGCACGAAGAGCGAGAAGAGGGTGAAGAAGAGGCCGAAGCTGCCGAGGAGCGCCGCGATGTCGAAGAAGGTCGGCGAGTAGTAGGACCAGCTCGAGGGCAGGAAGTCGCGGTGCAGGGAGGTCACCGTGATCACGAAGCGCTCGAACCACATCCCGATGTTGACGAAGATCGAGACGACGAAGAGCACCTTTACGTTGGTGCGCAGCTTCTTGAACCAGAAGATCTGCGGCGAGATCACGTTACAGCTGACCATGATCCAGTAGGCCCAGGCGTAGGGGCCGAAGGCGCGGTTCTGGAACGCGAAGGACTCATAGGGGTTCTGCCCGTACCAGGCGATGAAGAACTCCATCCCGTAGGCGTAGCCAACGAGGGTACCGGTCAAGAGCACGATCTTCGCCATGTTCTCGAGGTGGCGGACGGTCATGATGTGCTCGAGCTTGAAGATCCAGCGCGAGATGATCATCAGCGTCATCACCATCGCAAAGCCGCTGAAGATCGCGCCGGCGACAAAATAGGGCGGAAAGATCGTGGTATGCCAGCCTGGCAGCTGCGACGTCGCGAAGTCGAACGACACGATCGAGTGCACCGAGAGCACCAAGGGCGTGGCGAGGGCGGCGAGCAGCATATAGGCGCGCTCGTAGTGCAGCCAATGCTTGGTCGAGCCGCGCCAGCCGAGAGAGAAGACGCCGTAGGCGATCTGTCGGGCCTTGGTCTTGGCGCGGTCACGAAGCGTGGCGAGGTCTGGGATCAAGCCCATATACCAGAAGACGATCGAGACGGTGCCGTAGATCGAGACGGCGAAGACGTCCCACAGCAGGGGGCTTCGGAAGTTCGGCCAGGCGCCCATCTGGTTGGGGATCGGGAAGACCCAGTAGAGCAGCCAGACGCGGCCGACGTGGATCGTCGGGAAGGAGAGGGCGCAGACGACCGCGAAGATCGTCATCGCCTCAGCGAAGCGGTTGATCGACGTGCGCCACTTCTGTCGAAACAGGAAGAGCACCGCGGAGATCAGTGTACCCGCGTGGCCGATACCGACCCAGAAGACGAAGTTGACGATGGCCCAGCCCCAGTCGACGGGGTTGTTCAGGCCCCAGACGCCGATGCCCTCATAAAACAGCCACGCTGTGCTGACGCCATAGACGCCCATCAGCGCTGCCGACACGCCGAAGAAGAGGTACCAGGCGCGCGGCGGCACCCACTCAGCCGGTCGGCAGACCGCCTCGGTGATGCCGTGAAAGCTGCGATCGCCGATGACGAGCGGCGCTCGCCCCTCTACCGGATCGGAGAGGTTGGAGGCAAGCTCGGCGTCGGTCACACTGTTGTGTGCCATGATCACACCAGCTCCGGATTCGGGTTACGGATCTTGGCCAGGTAGGTCGTCCGTGGCCTGGTGTTGAGGTCGGCCAGCAGCGCGTAGTTGCGAGTCTGCCGCTTGGCCTTCGACACCGAGCTCGAAGGGTTGTTGACGTCGCCGAAGGTGATCGACTGCGTTGGGCAAGCTTGCTGGCAGGCGGCCACGATCGCGCCGTCGGGGACCACGCCATTGCCGTTGACCTTCGCGTCGATCCGCGCGGCGTTGATCCGTTGCACGCAGTAGGTGCATTTCTCCATCACGCCGCGGAAGCGTACGGTGACGTCCGGGTTGCGTTGCATCGCCAGCAGGGGATGGGTCTCGTCTTCGCGCTTGGTGTAGTTGAAGAAGTTGAAGCGTCGGACCTTGTAGGGGCAGTTGTTGGCACAGTACCGCGTGCCGATGCAGCGGTTATAGGCCATGTCGTTCAGCCCCTCGGGGCTATGCGCCGTAGCGCCGACCGGGCAGACGTTCTCACAGGGCGCCGTCTCACACTGCTGGCAGCCCACAGGCTGCGTGATCATGGTCACATCATCGACCGCCGGGAGTCCGTCTTTGTACGTTGGCGCGGCGAAGTAGCGGTCGAGGCGGCCCCAGTGCAGCTCGCGACCGTTCATGACCTCTTTCTTGCCCACCGTCGCGACGTTGTTTTCGGCCTGGCAGGCGACCATACAGGCGGTGCAGCCGATGCATGTCGAGAGGTCGATGCACATGCCCCACTGTTGCCCCGTGGTCACCACCGTCTCGGCGTAAATCGACGTCAGCTTCTCGTCGGGGAGGACCTGCGCCGCGTTCTTGGCGAAGTTCATCTTCCCAGGCGTCTTCTTGCGCTCCTTCTCATAGTCTCGGTACTCTTGGAGCGTCGCCTCGATCGCGATCGGGCGCTTCTTGCCGGTGATGGGTTCGACCATCGTGCCGTGCTCTTGGGTGCACGCCAGCTTGTAAGACCCGCGGACGCCGGTGCGGAGCTTGAACGCCTGGGTATAGTGCAACGCTCCGCTCTGGCGGACAGCGTAGCCGTTGAAGCCAGCGTTCTCGGCGACCTTGCCCGCATCCTTGCGACCATAGCCGAGGGGGAGGATCAGCGTGTTGTCTGCGACGCCGGGGACGATCCAGACCGGCAGCTGAAGTGTATGGGCGCCTTTGGCCGTGCTCTGGATCTCGACCAGAGCTTCGTTCTCGAGCTCGAGCCGTTTTGCGGTCGCGACCCCCACGAGCAGCGCGTTATCCCAGGTCAGCTTGGTGATCGGATCGGGGGTCTCCTGGAGCCAGGAGTTGGTGCTCATCCGTCCATCGTAGACCGATGGGTCTTGGGCGAAGACCAGCTCGAGCTTCTGCGGGGTGGGGGCGGGCGGCCGCTTGCCCCAGGCGGCGCCAACCTTATCCCAGCTGAACGTCGGGGCGGTGGCCTTGAGCCGCGCTCGCTTCACGCCGTCGTGGAGCGATCGACGCCAGGTAATACGGAGGTATTCGGGGTCCTTGTAGAGCTTCGCCCAGCGTCCGCGGACGAGCTTGTGGCCGTCGCGCGCCTTGAGATCGAGGAGCCGGGCGAGCAGCTCGATCTCGGAGAAGGACGAATAGAGCGGGGCGATCAGCGGCTGCTGGATCGTCTGCGTGCCGTCGGTCGCGACCAGCTCACCCCAGGTCTCGAGGTAATGGCTCTGGGGCACGACCCACTTGGCGACCTTGGTCGTCTCGTTGTCGAGCAGCGAGAGCGCGATGGTCTTGGGCACGGTGCTCAGGAGCCTGGCGACGTTGAGATCCGCGGGCGCGTCGTAGACGGGGTTGACACCGAGCATGCAGACCGTCTTGACTCGCTGCGCCGTGATCTCTCGCGCCAGGTCGACGATGTCGCCGTCGGCCGGGAGCTCGGCGCTTGGCATCAGCGAGACGGTCCGGGTGTAGCTCTCGAGGATGGTGTTGAGCAGATGCCCCAAGGCGTGGACACGCGGCGCCAGGCGCTCGCCAACGAGCACGAGGGCGCGTCGCCGGTGGGCCAGCAGGTCTTTGGCGAGCGGCTTGAGCCAGCGGCGATAGGGGAGCCCATTGGCGCGCTCGAGGTAGGCGCGCTTGAGCTGATCCAAGAGGGGCCCGCTACCTGCCGGGGCGTTGACGCCGGTGCTATGAATATAGCCCAAGAGGTCCGCGAGGAAGCTGCCGATCTGCGAGGGCGCCAGGCGCAGGCGATGATCGGCGTTGCTGCCGGTGAGTGAGAAGGTCGGCTCAACGGCGTAGAGCCGGTTCATCGTATCCTTTTCGCTCGAGATGCGTCGACGCCAGGTGTAGTGGCGAGCGTTGCGCAGGACGTCGCCCTCGAGTCCGAGGAAGTCGTGATCCAGGGTCAAGATCCGATCGGCCCGGCCTAGGTCGTAGACCGGTCGCTTGCCCTTCTCGCCGACCATCGCCATTCCCGCCAGGGTGTTGGCTGGGTAGGCGGAGTCGTGGCGGTAGATCTTGGCCTTGGGGTGGGTCCTCTTCAGCTGCTGGAGGAGCTGCATCAGCACCGGCGAGCGGAGGTCGCGCGTGACGACGGCCAGCCCCTCGCCGCGGGTTTTCTTGAGCTCGACCGCCAGACGCTCGAGCTTTTTCTCCATATGGGAGAAGGGCAGCTTCTTGCCCTCGACCCGCGGTGAGGAGACCCGAGCGGGGTCGTAGAGGTCGAGCACCGACGCCTGTGTGAACGCGTCGGTGCTGCCCAGGCTGTTGGGGTGTCGTGGGTTCCCCTCGATCTTCGTCGGGCGACCCTCCTGGCTCTCGACCAGCAGGCCGACCACCGTGCCCGTGAGCTGAGCGGCGGTCGCGAAGTAGCGCGGCTTGCCCGGGATCACGTCCTCGGGGCGCTTGGTGTAGGGGAGGATCTTTTCTCGAGGCTTACGCAGGCAGCCGCTGAGCGTCGCGGACCCAGCGAGCACCATCCCGGCGCTCATGATCCCGATGAAGTTTCGACGATCGGTGGGCTCGACGATCAGCTCGTCCATGTTCTTGTGGGGGAACTCGTCACGAAACGGGTCGAGCTTGGTCTCGGCTTCCTGCGGCGCTCGCGTGGCGGCCTCGAGGAGCGCGACGCTCCGGACATGGTTGGGCTGAGGGATCCCCTTCGGCTCCGCCTCAGCTGGTTTGACCTGCGTTGTGTTGTTGCGATCGTTGGTACTCATCGGTGGCACCCCGAGCAGTGCAGCGGCGGTTGGAGCTTGCGCTTGCGCGCCGGATCCTTGTCCGGGTCGTAGCCCGCCTTCTTCGGGTCGTAGCCCATGTTGGTGATCTGGTCTTTGGGACGCAGATGGGGCTTGGGGTTTCGGTGGCAGTCGAGGCACCAGGACATGCTCAGTGGCTCGTGCATCGACACCACCGCCATCTGGTCGATTCGACCGTGGCAGCTGGTGCAGCCGACGCCCGCGGCGAGGTGCACGCTGTGGTTGAAGTACGCGTAGTCAGGCAGCTGGTGGACGCGCACCCAGGAGATGGGCTTGCCCGTCTTCCAGCTCATCCGTACCGGCGCCAGCGCGACGCTCTTGGGCAAGATCAGCGCCTTATGGCAGCCCATGCAGGTCTCCGTGGGCGGGATGGCCGCGTGGGCGGCGCGTTCCACGGTGTTGTGGCAGTAGCGACAGTCCATGCCAAGCTCGCCGGCGTGGAGCTTGTGGCTGAAGGCCACGGGCTGCTGCGGTTGGTAGCCGACGTCGGTATACCTCGGAGAGAAGTAATACGAAACGAAGGATACGGCGAAGACTAGACCGAACCCGCCGCCCACGGCGAGCGCCGCCGGGATGCGATTCGTCCATCGAGGAAAGATGACTGCCACGGTGCTACCTCGGCCTCATCGTGTTGGCGACGAAGGTCGCGTTTCGCCTTCTGGCAGCACAAGCCAGGGGCGTCGAATTCTGAAAGCGTGGCGCACAAGGCGCCGTTCTCTGACCTGGAAAAGCAGGGGCAGGATGGCTGGCAGGCTTGGGAGATGCTGCCTCTTCGGATGCGGAGCGGATATACAGCGCCACTACGTCCTCCCGCCGGTGCCCTGTGGTGTTCGGAGACAGGGCTTCCTCGTCGCCCGCTGCACCTCGCTCCAGCCAGAGCGTCTGAGGACGCTGGCGTCTGACATGGTGCGTCAGCAACTTGGGCGCCGAAAAAGTACTAGCGACCCATGGCGATTGCAAGCCGTATTCCGCGAAAATGACGCGCCGCGCGCGCTTTTTACATGTTTGGTAATGACAAAGCATTTCGGGTTATTACAGCTGGTCTCGTGCGACGCTTCGGAAGACGCTGAGCTCAGCGCCGTCGACCCTCCATCCATACATGCAGCGAGCGGTGGAAGACCTCGTCGAGGCCCCGGGCGTTGGTGTCAAAGTAGCCCCGCAGCCGACCTTGCTGGTCGACCAGGGCGACCTTTCCAGAGTGCGCGATATCAACCATTCCGCTCGTCTTCTGAGGTTTGCCGACGTGGCTCTTGAAGCCCTTGATGATCAGATCTCGGAGCGGCGCCTCGTTGCCATCGGCGCTGGTCAACAGCGAGATCCGAGTCGGTTTCCCACCATACGTCCGCATGAAGGCAGCGAGCTTCTCGGGGCGGTCGTTCTCCGGATCGACGCTGAAGCCGATCAGTCGGATGCCCTTTGTCTTCCACTGGTCGTAGCGGGTCTGTAGACCCACCATGGATTTCATCAGCTTGGGGCAGATCGACTTGCAGTGTGAGAAGAAGAAGAACGCGACGTAGACCTTCCCGCGCAGCTCTTTGCTGCCGAGTGGCTTGGCTCGCTGATCGATGAGGGTGAACGCGGGCAGCTGCCAGAGCACCGGCGGTGGAGGCGGCTCGTTGCGAAAGAGCGGGCGGATCACCGCCAGGAGCACAGCTCCGGCGAGAAAGGACCAGAGCCAGGGGTTTTTGTAGATGGGGCGTTGGCGCTCGCTCATCGTCGCCTCCGAGCCGTCGTGCGACGCCGGGTCGCCCAGAACGCTAACCCCAGGGCGAGCAGCGCGAAGCCAGCGAGCGCCCCGAGGGCGGGGATCGGCTGATTGTGGGCGCCGGGGACGCCGAGCGCGAGACGCATGGCGTCCACAGCGTAGCTCAGCGGGTTGGCGATCATCACCGCGCGGACCCAACCGCTGCCACCAGGAAACATCGCGCCAGAGAGCACCCAGAGGGGGAGCAGCAGCACACCCATGATCGCGTGGTAGGCCTGCGCCGAGGGCGAGACCCAAGCCATGGCGACTGCCACGCCGCCCAAGCCGAAGCTGGTCAAGAGCAGGCTGGTGATGAGCAGCGGCCAGTTCGCGCTGGCGAGGGAGATGCCGGCGAGGGGGGCGATGGCGAGGAAGAGCCCCGCCTGGATCAGCGCCAACGTGGTGACGCCGAGGAGCTTGCCCAGCACCATCGATGCGCGGGATCCGGGCGCCACCAGCACAGCCTGGAGGAAGCCCGATTGACGGTCCTCGATCACGCTCATCGTCGAGAAGAGCATCACGAAGAGCACGATCATCAACACGATGCCGGGGTAAAGAAACTGGAGATAGCTGACCCCGGCGCCAGACGGCGAGGGCAGGGTGAAGCTGCCGTGCATCCCGCCCCCGAGGATCAGCCAGAAGAGCAGCGGCTGGACGACGATCCCGAGCCAGCGAGAGCGCTCACGCACGAGGTGCAGCAGGTCGCGCTGCCACAGCGCAGCGATCAAGCCAAGCTCGAGCTGCCACACTCTGGGTGCAGAGTCGCGCGGCACGGCGAGGGACGGGGATGGCACCAGCACCTCGTCAGCCATCGGGGTTCCCGCCATCTAGGGTCTGGCCCGTGATCTTGAGGAAGACATCTCCGACGGTGGGGCGGCGCAGCGCGACGCTGGCGAGGCGGCCTGGATAGCGCTCGACCACGCGCGGGATGAGCTCGTGACCGGCTGGATGCTCGAGGACAAGCTCGTTGCCGCTGAGCAGGCCAGGCAGCTTGAAATGGTCCCTGAGTTCATCGAGGAGGGGCTCGGCCTCACGCGGATCCGCTGGGATGATCGCGACGGTGTCGTGAGCGACCCGCGCCCGCAGCGCCTCGGGGGTGTCGACGACCTGAGGGCGTCCCTCGGCGAGCACCGCAAGGAGGTCACAGCGCTCGGCCTCGTCGGGGCGGTGGGTGGACAGGAGAATCGTCACCTGGCCCTTTTTGCGGAGGGTCTCGAGCTGTCGCCAGAGCTGGCGAAAGGAGACCTCGTCGAGGCCCGCGGTGGGCTCGTCGAGCAGGAGCAGGGGGGGGGTTGGCAACAGCGCCCGTGCGATGTCGAGCCGCCTGCGCATGCCTCCGGAGAAGGTCTTGACCGGATCGTCTGCGCGCCCTTCGAGCTCCGCTGCCGCGAGCTGAGCGTCGACCGCCGTGGCGGCTCGCTTGCCCTGGAGTCCATGTATCATTGCGTAAAGATTGAGGTTTTGTCGCGCAGTGAGCTTGGCGTCGAGGCTGGGTTGCTGAAACACGACGCCTACGAGGGCTCGCCCTCGCGCGCCGAGTCTGTGCAGTGGCTGGCCGTGAAGCAGCACCTCCCCCTCTTGTAAGGGCAGCAGGCCGGCGATGATCGAGAGGGCGGTCGACTTGCCGCTGCCGTTGGGCCCCAAGAGGCCCACGACGGAGCCGGGAGACACGCGCAGGTCCAGCTTGTCTAGGGCGAGGCGCTTACCGTAGCGATGACTCAGCTGACGCAGCTCGAGCGCGGGTCGCTCAGGACCTCGCTCTCGCTGGGTTGGGGTCTCAACCGCGGCGCTGATCATGACGCCTCAGCTCGCGCCCAGAGCCTGCGCTAGGAGGTTGGCCATCAGCCCGACCCCGAGCGCAGGGAGGAAGATCAGCGAGGCGAAGAAGAACTGGCGGGCGCCCTTGAGCCCCCCTTGCGCGGTCATGCGCCAGAGCCCGACGCCAAGAAAGAAGAGGCCACCGGCGACCACCGGGATCGCGTAGGCCCAGCCGACCACACCGAGAGGCAACAAGGCCAAGCTGGCTGGCACGAGCAGGGCGGCGGCGATCAGGGCGTGGCGACGAGCGACCCGTTCGCCACGGACCACGGGCAAGACCTTTACGCCACCGCGGGCGTAGTCCGCTTTGCGGTAGATCGCGATAGCGATGAAATGAGGCACCTGCCAGAGCACGAGGATCGCGAAGAGCGCGACGCCCGGTGCCTCGATCGAGGCGGTGACGGCGGTCCAGCCGAGCAGCGGTGGCATCGCGCCGGGGATGGTGCCGATGTGCATGGCCCAAGGCGTGCGGCGCTTCAGCGGCGTGTAGACCCAGATGTAGCTGACCATGGCGAAGGCGGCCAGCAGGGCCGTGGCGACGTTGACGAGTGGCCAAAGGATCGCGATCGACGCGACCCCACAGGCGCCACCAAAGATCGCTGCCGCGCGAGGGCTGAGCCGGCCGGCGGGCAGCGGGCGGGTCTTGGTGCGGCTCATCTTGGCGTCGATGTCGCGCTCGAGGAGCATGTTCAGCGCGTTGGCGGCGCCGATGGCGAGCGCTGTGCCGAGGAGCGTCCACGCGACGGTCAACCCGCTGATGGATCCAGGGGCGAGCCACATCCCCGCCGCGGTCATGGTCAGGCACATCACGACGATGTTGGGCTTGGTCAGCGCAACATAGTCGGACAGACGCGCCATGAGCGGTCGCGCGCCTTCCACGCCGAAGCGAGTGTCCGTCGACGAGGCAGCCGGAGAGCGCATCAACACCTTTGGTTCCCACAACACCTTTGGTTCCCACATCCCGCGTCGCGCCATCGCCTCGTTCGTCTCTGTCAACCGTATGCCAACGTGTCTCTCACCCTCACTCAGCTCTCTCTCACCTTGGGGCGAGCCTCGAGCCTTCGACCCCTGCGCGCGGGTGCACACAGGAAAGTACGGAGCGGCAGATGAAGAGTATCGGCCTGTCGACACGCTGCGTCGTCCTCGCGTCGGGCGGTTAGGGCGTCGCCTTTCTGGCAGTCGCTGAAGGGGGGATCGTCTTGGGCTTCTCGCCAGCTGACCCTGGTTTCCTCAGGGCGTGACAATGCGAGTCGATCACCCTGTACATCCCGGCGCAGGCCTTCTTGGCATGGCGCTTGACGCCGCGGGCTTTACACGCGTTGAAGCCAAAGCGGGTGTCGCTGGTGCTGACCTTTAGGCCTCGGCAGTAGGTGCTGCGGTCGGCGGCCCGAAAACAGACGCCCATCAGGCGCGACACGGCCGCTTGGCAGAGGCCCGCCATCGCCTCACAGCGCTTCCGCCAGGCGAGGATCTCGTCGACGCATTGCTCAACCTTCAGGGTTTGCCCGCGCAGCTTCATTGTCGCCAGCGCCGCCTTGATGTACTTCTCCGAGGTGCGGTAGCGCGCGAAGGCCATCACGCCGAGCACCGTCGACACACCAAAGACCGCGATCAGCACGAGCCAAAGCCCTCGACTGCGCTTCTTGCCGAGGGAGGTCTCTGAGGAGGATGAGGTCATCTGCTACAACACCTTACATCTGCGCTGGTCGGCCATCAGGGCGCCAGCCTGCCCATAGACTAGCCTCATCCTATGACACGACACGACGACGAACTGTGCGTCAGAGAGTCGCTGGCCGTCAAGGATCCTTCTCCCTCTCGCGTCGCCGCTTGACCGCGGTCGGCGCTGGTGATAGGTGACGCGCCGTGAGCGACCATCACCACATCGACATCGACGTCCAGACGCGCTATCTCGCGGAGCGCTCCGAACCGTCCCGCGGTTTCTACTTCTTTGCCTACCAGGTGACCATCACCAACCGCGGTGAGCAGGCGTGTCAGCTGCTCGCGCGCCACTGGATCATCACCGACGCGGATGGCAACGAGGAGGAGGTCGAGGGGCCTGGGGTGGTTGGTGAGCAGCCGCTGCTCGAGCCAGGCGAGAGCTTCACCTACAGCAGCGGTTGTCCGCTGACCACCAAGGCTGGGGCGATGCGTGGTTATTACCACTTCGTCGACGCGGAGGGGGCACGCTTCCGGGCCGAGATCCCCGCCTTCGCCCTGACCCAGTCCACATTCCTCAACTGAGTCGCAGGACGTAGGAGCGAGGCGACGCCATCCGAGCGACGCTCGCGGAGCGAAGACGCAGCCATTCGAGCGACGCTCGCGGAGCGAAAACGCAGCCATCGTGGTGCCACGGCGATCTTGAGCGACAGCGAGCTCTCTTCGAAGAGCACGCGTCGCGACGGGAGGGCTCGATCGGCAGGCTGCTACTAGAGCGCTGACCCGCTTCCCTCCCGCCGCGCTGGTCTGCGACACCGCAGCGGTTGTCGCTCGTCGGTTGGATGCTACCAGCAGGCGCGCTGAACGCTCCTATGCCGTGATTCCGCATCCTTCGCGCCGCTCGGTCCGTTAAGCGGATCAGCGCTCTAGAACACCCGTGCTAGCCGAGCGGGGTTTGCACCGACGAGTTGGCGAAGCGGCGGCTGTCGGGGCGATCAGCGTCGGGGGCGAGGAGCTCGGAGAGACCAGCCTGTTTGCGATACCAGTTGGCCTTGCGCAGTACGTTGAGCAAGAAGCGATACCCTTGTATCTCGTAGATCCCGATGCGGCTGAGCCGGCCCTCGCGACGCGCGCGGTAGAAGCCATAGCGATAGACCGCGAGCCCACCGATACAGCCCGAGTTGTAGGCGGTTATGCCGCCGTCGCGTCCGTAGCTCTTGACCAGGTGGGCCAGCAGCTCCGCGGCCGCGGCGATCGCGCGCTGCGGTATAAAGCTCTGCTCGGTGTCGAAGAAGAGCACCTTCTCGCCCTTGCGCTGTCGTTTTCGACGCAGCTCGTTGACCGCGCGGATCCCGGCGCCGGTGAACTGGGCGATGCCCATGGCGCCACCGGCGACCAGCACCTTTGACCCGTTGCGATCGGCGTAGCGGCGCTTCCCGTAGCGCACGGGATCCAGCCGTGACTCGTTGGCAAGCAGACCCTTGAGGAGGAATGGATCCAGCTGCCAGCGCTTGGCCGCGTCGAGGATCGCGTCGTCGAAGGGGCCATGCTGCGTCGCGGCGAAGACTTCCCGTGTGCCGTGGGGTGTGGGGGGCTCCGCCGGCGGATCAGGCTCGAGCGCCAGGGCAAGGCGCATCACGAGCCCTCGGATCGTCTCGCTGACCGACACCGGCGCTCGATCGACGAGCTCCAGGTACCCCGCGCGTGCCGGCGTCGGTGTCGCGACGACGGCGCCCACACACAGCGCGAACGCCGCGATCAGGACAGGGTGGGGGCGTCGGCCCGCGCCGTATGTGAGCGTCGCACACATTTCGCTTGGCCTCTGAGCGTGGATCTAGTGGCTGCCCAGCTGCTTGTAAAGGCGGCTGCCGCATTGGCCGGCAAACAGCAGTTAATCCCGATGACTTGGCGCACCACCTTTTTTTTCGGAGGCGGTCATTCGAGCGACCGCGTCCGTCACGAGGGCGTCTTTTCCAGTCCCTCGGTCCCTCGGTTGCTGTCGTGCGTCAGCTGCTGGTATCCTCGACGATGGGTCTTTTTGGTCGCGGCCACAACGTCGAGGCTGCGCTGAGGTTTCCTCCATGAACGTGCCAGCACTGAACATCTTGCCTTCCGACCAGCGCCGCTTCGGGCGCTACCGGATGCTCTGCAAGCTGGCCAGCGGTGGCATGGCTACGCTCTACCTCGCCCGCTTCGCCAGCGGCGAGCGCTTCGAGAAACACGTCGCGATCAAGCGCATTCATGAGCACCTGATAGAGGACGCCGAGTTTCTGCAGATGTTCATCGACGAGGCGCAGCTGGCGGCTCGGATCAGCCACCCCAACGTTGCTCAGGTGATCGAGTTCGGCGCGGATCCCGCGCCCTTCATCGCGATGGAGTTTGTCGACGGGGAGAGCTTGACGGCGCTGATCCGTCGCGCTCAGCCGCCGCATCCGGTCTGCGCGCGGATCGTCGCGCAGGCCGCCGCCGGGCTCCACGCGGCCCACGAGCTGCGCAACAACACGGGAGAGCCCCTCGGCGTCGTTCACCGGGACGTCTCCCCACACAACATCCTGATCAGCTACGAGGGGGTAGTGAAGGTCGTCGACTTCGGCGTCGCCCGCGCCCGCGGCAACCTCCATACGACCACCGCCGGCACGGTGAAGGGCAAGTTCGCCTATATGTCTCCCGAGCAGGCGCGGATGGAGATGGTCGACCGTCGCTCCGACATCTTCGCCCTCGGTATCGTGCTCTATGAGATCACGACACGCTATCGGCTCTTCAAAGCTCCAAACGAGGCCGCCACGGTCTCCAAGGTTCTCCACGCCGATATCGTCCCACCTTCGGTTCTGGTACCGCATTATCCGCCTACGCTCGAGCGGATCGTCTTGAAGGCGCTCAATCGGGATCCCTCCGAACGCTATGAGAGCGCCGAAGAGATGCAGGGTGCGCTCGAGGCCTTCGTGATGGAGCAGGGGTCACCGCTGCTGCCGAGCGCGATAGGCCAGCTGATGCGTTCGGTCTTTTCTGATCGCATCGCGGAGAAGCGCGCTTTGCTGCAACGAGCGGAGGGGATGACCGATATCTCGCAAGAGGTCGATATCGGCAGCATGCCCTCGCTGACGATGGGCGGCGCGACGGTGAGCGTCGCGAAGTTTGAGGCGGCGAGGCGTCAACGGAGACGACAGCGGCTGATCGGGGCCGCGATCGGGCTGCTCGTGCTGGTGGGTGTGGGAGGTCTTGGCGCCTATCTCTTCGATGTGCTGGCGGGCGAGCCATCAAACGTCTCGGCGCCCGCGCCCAAGCTACGGCCGGATCCTCTACCACCAACGAAGGTGCGAGTAACGATCGGCGCGAGCCCCACGAGCGCGCGGATCGTCGTAGATGGCAAGGAGGTTAGCAACCCCTACAGCGGCTCCTTCCAGCCCCGAGCGGCGAGGCTCGCTGTAAGCGTCAGCGCCGAAGGCTACGCGACCAAGCGGCTCGAGGTCTCCTTGGCCGAGGTCGGAACGTTCAAGCATACGCTGGCTCTCGAGAAGCTCCCCGCAGATACCTCGGTCGCCGGCAAGGGGAGCGACTCCGGCGAGCACAAGGCGACCGACGCCAAGCAGCGGAAGAAGAAGACGAAGAAGACGAAGAAAACCAGGCGCCCTAAGAAGCGAGAAAGCGACCTATTCGGCGACCCCTATGAAGGCTGAGGCTCGATGTCCCTGCGCCCGATAATCGGCACCCTCCTCCACCGGAGGTCGGCGCGGCGCCTCTTGGTCTATGGTCTAACGCTGCTGCTGCTCGGCGTGTGGGCTGGAGACGCGACCGCACAACGACGACGACGTCGACGACGACGTCGTGCACCAGCGGCCCGGAAGGTTACGCCGAAGCAACGGTTGGCGGCCAAGGCCTATCAGCGCGGTAAGGCGGCTTTCAGCGACCGCGACTACCTTGGCGCGCTCGAGGCCTTCGAGCAGGCATACAAGCTCCACCCCCACTACCTGATGCAATGCAATATCGCTCGCGCACACGAGCGGCTCGTCGACATGATCAACGCCGCGAGGCACTACCGGCGCTGCCTCGCCGAGGGGGGCAAGCGGCGCCGACGGACGCGGCGTCGAGTCGAGCGCGCGTTGAAGGCGGTGCAGGCGCGGATCAGCTATGTCGACGTGCGGGCGCCGGGCGGCGGCGCGATCTACGTCGACGGCAAGCGCGTCGGGGAGGTGCCCAAGCGGGTGCCGCTCAACCCTGGGCGGCGGACCATCGAGGTGCGGCGGATGGGGGCCAGCCCCGCGAGCACGACGCTGACCACCCGCGGCGGCGAGCTGCGGATCATCACGCTCCAGCCCGCTCCCTTGTCCACACGGAAGGTCGACCGTGACGAGCGCGGCCCGCGCAAGAGTCGGCCGCCCTTGCCGAAGGCTCGCAGCCGCGGCGTCGGGCAGGCTTGGTTCTGGGTCTCGGCGGCGGCCACCGCAGGTCTCGCGGCGGCGGCCACCGTGGCTGGGCTACGCGCCTTGTCGGCGAAGGACGACTACGAGTCGACGCCGACCCGCGACGGCTACACGACGGCGCAGGACCGGCGGTTGGTCGCCAACATCCTCTGGGCCGCGACCCTGGCCGCCGCGGCGGGGACGACGACCCTCTTCTTCTTCACTGACTTCAAGGGCTCGTCGGCGCGAGGTAAAGAGCGAGAGCTGGTCGTCGGAGTGGGGCTGCGAGGGACGTTTTAGATGGTACCTACCTTCATGCGCCGGCTGCTCGCCGTCGTCTTTGCCTGCCTCGCTGCGCTAGCTCTCTCGGGCTGCTTCTACGCGCTCGACGGGAGCTTGGTGAAGGTTCGCGATGGGGCTGTCGATGATGCAGACGGCGGCGCTGACAACGCCGCGGCCTCGCCGGACGCCGTCGATCAGGACGCCTCGGCAGGCGACTGATTGGCCGAAGGCCCCGGCTCAGGGAGCGACCAGCAGCGCGCGGAGACTCTTGCCCTCGGTCCAGATGACCATCACCTTCGTCCCGCCACAGGCGGCGCGGATCAGGCTGTTGATGCTGTTGCTGCTTGCGTAGAGAACCTCGTTTTCGTGGACGTCGGTGTCGATGCTCTTGCCCTGGCTGCTGATCTTTTGGCGCGCGAGCATGGCGTTGGTCAGGCGATGGTCGCGGAAGAAGACGTTATAGCGACCACCACACCAGACGACGTCAGGGTACTGCTGGTTCTTGACGCCCTGGGAGACCGGGACGTTGACGGTCGCCGAGGTGCCCACGAGGGTTGCGCTGTTGCTGACGCGTTGACCGTAGATCTCGCTGTTGGAGTAGCTCGCGCGGTAGTCGTACCAGACGACGAAGAACTCGCTGCCGCTGTGGGCCGCCGCGGGGCGATACTGGCTATCGTTGGCCGTGCAGATCGCCGTCGCCGCGCTGCCGACCGGTGAGCCTGTCGTGTTCACCACGCGGCCATGGATGTCGTAGGGGTTGTTGGCGTACCACGTCACAAGGTAGGGGCTGCTCGGGCTCGCGGCGATGTGCGGGCGATAAGCAAAGCCCACGTTGAAGAGGGTGACGATCGAGCCCGTCAGCGCACCGGCGCTCGTGGCTCGCGCGAAGCGGATGCTGTAGCCGTTGATCGCCTCTCTCCAGGCGACGGCGTAGCCGCCGCCCCCGTAGGCCACATAAGGGCAATCGGAGAGTGACGCCGGCCCTGAGGAGAGGGTGTTCAGAGCGCCCATGCTGCCGCTGCTCTGCACCTGGCGCGTTTTGATGGTGTAGGTGTGGGGCGACCCCGTGGTCTGCTCACGCCACACCACCAGATAGTGGGTGCCGTTGCTGGCGACGCTCGGCGCGCGGCTGTAGCCCACGCTGGTCGGCAGGTAGCGCACCAGGATCACGCCCCCTAGCCTCGTGCCCATCAGCGAGTAGCGCTGAGCGCGGATCTGGTAGGCGTCTCCGGCGGCGGTGCGGCTGCGCCAGACGACGAGGAACCCAGAGCCGCTGGCCGCGACGCCGTAGTTGTCGAGGTCGAGGTAGTTGGGCTCGGTAAACACAGTGAAGGCGCCCTTCGTGATCAGGTCCGAGCCGTCGCAGTCCTGATCGATCGTGTCGTAGGGGATCTCTTTTTTGCCGGGGTTGATCTGCGGGTCGGTGTCGTCGCAGTCGGTGCCTCCGGCGGCGAGCGCGTCATAGCCGTCCTTGTCGACATCCCTCAGGTCCGAGCCGTCACAGTTCTGGTCTTTTCCGTCGTAAGGGACCTCCTGCGCGCCGGGGTAGACGGTTTTGTCCTGGTCGTCGCAGTCTCCACCGCCGACCTTGGAGAAGCCATCACCGTCGAGGTCGTCGTCCTTCGTCTTAGCGTCGCAGTCGTCGTCCTTGCCGTTGTAGGGGGTCTCGGTCGCCCCCGGGTAGACGGTCTTGTCGTTGTCGTCGCAGTCACCCTGTGTTGGCGAGAAGCCGTCTCCGTCGCCGTCAACCTCGGAGCAGGGCTGGTCGGCGCCACTGCAGTCCTGGTCGATCCCGTCGCCGCAGATCTCAATGCCGCTCGGCTTGATGGCGGGGTTGGTGTCATCACAATCGTTGCCACCCGCGGCGGTGGCGTCGAAGCCGTCTTTGTCGATATCTTTCAGGTCGCGCCCCGAGCAGTCCTGGTCGATCCCGTCGTAGGGGATCTCCTCCGCTCCTGGGAAGACCGTCTTATCGTTGTCGTTGCAGTCGCCGCCTCCAACCTTGGAGAAGCCGTCACCGTCGACGTCGTCATCAGGTGTGGTCGGGTCGCAGTCGTCGTCGACGCCGTTGTAGGGGATCTCCTTGGCGCTTGGGTTGATCGCATAGTCCGCGTCGTTGCAGTCCCCCTCGGCCGGCGTGAAGCCATCTCCGTCGTCGTCGCGGAGCTTTGGATCGGTCGGGCCACCATCGGGGACGGGGGGGAGGGGGATGTCGCCGCAGGCGGTGATGGCCAAAGAAGCCGCGAAGGCGACGATGGCGAGACGGCCAAGAGTGTTGTTCATGAGCTAGCTCCCCCACAATGATACACGAGGGCTGCTAGTTCACACCAGGCGCTCTAGAGCGCTGACCAACTTACCTCCCGTCGCTGCGCTGGTCTGCGAAATCACAGCGGTTGTTGCTCGTCGGTTGCTTGCTACCAGCAGGCGCCCCATGCCCATGGAGAGCTGGTCGAAGGCGTCGCCGGTTTCGCGACCTGCTATGAGGCGGTGCTGGGCGAGGAGGTCGCGGAGGCGCTCGAAGTAGGGGGTGATGTCTTCGGGGTCGTCGGCGGGCGGGGGCATGGTCATCAGGCCGCGGCAGGGCAGGGGGCTCTCTTTGGCGCGCTCGAGCAGCTTCGGCAGCTCCGCCTCGGAGATCCCCGATTTGCTCGCCTCTCCCGCGAGCTCGACCTGCAGCAGCATCGACGGCGCGAAGGGCGCTGTCGCTGCTCGCTGCTCGAGGGCCTCGATCAGCGAGACCTTGGCCACGGTATGGATCCAGCTCGCCCGCCCCACCACGAGCTTGACCTTGTTGCGCTGCAGGGGGCCGATGAAATGCCAGGAGATATCCGGGAGATCACCTAACTCCTCGGCCTTGTCCCGAAGCTCTTGGGCGTAGTTTTCGCCGAAGTCTCGCAGCCCCAGGGCGTGAGCAGCGCGGATCGCCGCTGCGGGCTTACGTTTGCTCACCGCGACCAGTCGCACCTCTTCGATGGCACGACCGGCGCGAGCGCACGCCGCGGCGAGCCGGCCTCGTACGAGGTCGAGGCGCGGCGCGATCACCTGGTGCCACTGCTGCTCGTCAGTCATGGCTCCTCTTTCGGCTCTTGGTCTGTCTGGGCGCGCGGCAGGCGGCGAGCAGCCCGAGCTGCTGCAACGCCTCGATGGTCTCGCAGAGCGGCAGGCCGACGACGTTGCTATAGGAGCCCTCGATGCTGCTGACGAGGTAGCCAGCCTCGGCCTGGATTGCGTAGGCCCCGGCCTTGTCGTCCCACCCGCCACGGTCGAGGTAGCCCTCGAGCTCGTCGTCGTCGAAGGCGCGGAAGCTCACGCGGGTGCTCGCGGTCTCGTGGCGCTCTCCCGCCGAGGAGAGCAGGCTGAAGGCGCTGATCACCTCATGGCTGCGGTTCTCGAGGCGTCGGAGCATCGATCGTGCGTCCTCTCGATCGACGGGCTTGCCCAAGGCCTCGCCGTCGACGACCACGATCGTGTCGGCGCCCAGCACGGCCCAGGTCGTCTGGCTGAGCTCCTCAGCCACGGCCCGCGCCTTCCTTTGCGCTAGCCGCAAGGCGAGCTGACGTGGGCGCTCCTCGGGGCGAGGCGCCTCGTCGATGTGGGCAGGGCGCACCTCGAAGGCCACACCCGCCGAGCGCAGCAGCTCGGCGCGCCGCGGCGAGGCAGACGCGAGGATCAGCGGACTGATCTGGTGACGCTCAGCCACCGCTGTTTTCCGCCCCCGACCGAAGCTCCTCGATGACCTTGGAGAACGCTGGGATGCCCCCTTCGACGGTCTCCTTGGTCACGCAGAAGGCGATGCGGATATGGCCCGCGCGACCAAAGCCTCGCCCGGGTACGACCAAGACGTTATGCTTCTGCAGCAGCGCGGCGAAGGCGACGTCGTCGTCGATGGGGGTCTTGGCGAACACATAGAACGCGCCTTGGGGCTCGACGAACGAATAGCCGGCCTCGCGGAGGCCGTCGCAGAGCAGCTGCTTCAGCTCGGCGTAGACCCCGATGTCCACGGAGGCGTCGATCGCTCGGGCCAGCGCTCGCTGCATCAGCGCCGGGGCGTTGACGAAGCCGAGGGCGCGGTTGCAGAACGTCAGGGCGCCGCGTAGCGCCTCTCTCGCTGGGGCCGCTGGGTTGACCACCAGGTACCCGATGCGCTCCCCGGCGAGGCCGAGGTCTTTGGAGTGGCTGTGGGCGATGATCGCATGGGGGTGGTCAGCGAAGAGCGGCGGGTTCTTCTGACCGTCGAAGGTCAGCTTGGCGTAGGGCGTGTCGGCGATCATGTAGATCGCGCGACCGTGGCGCTCCTCGGCTCGCTTCAAGCAAGCCGCGAGCTGCTTCATCCGCTCGGGGGTGTAGATCACGCCCGTGGGGTTGTTGGGGGTGTTGACGATGATCGCCTTGGTCCGCTCGGTGATCGATGCCTCGATCGCCGCGATGTCGAGGTCGAAGTCGTCGGTGGTGTCGACGATCACGGGCTCGCCGTTGTGGAAGCGCACGTAGAAGAGGTACTCGACGAAGTAGGGCGCGAGGACGATCACCTCGTCGCCAGGCTCGAGCAGCGAACGCATGGCGACGTTCAGCGCGCCTGCGGCGCCCACGGTCATCACGATGTCGGCGGCCTCGACCTCGGCGTTCTCCTGCTCCGCCATCGCCCTGGCGACCACGGCGCGGGTGTCCGGGTAGCCGTTGTTCGGCATGTAGCGGTGAGTCCCGAGGCCGGGAGCCGCGGTGAGCTCGGCCAGGGCGCTGGTGATCGCCTCCGGTGGCTCGAGCAGCGGGTTGCCGAGGCTGAAATCGAAGACGTTGTCGGCGCCGACGCGCGCCTTGAGCGCGATGCCGGCCTCGAACATACGACGGATCCACGAGGCTTGGCCGATGGCTTGCTCGATGGGCTTGGCGATGGTCAAGAGCTCCTCCTTACGACTGGGAGGGCACCATAGCAGCCGGCGCTTTCAGCCGGCAACGGGCGGAGGTGACGTAACAGAGGTGATGTAATCCACTGGACAGAGGTGATGTAATCCACTGGCCCCCTCGCAGCGGCTGCTATAGCCTGGCTTCGTGCCTAGCGTAGAACGGCGCAAGTGGCCTCGGGTCGCATTGGAGCGGGAGATCGTGGTGTACGCCGCGGGCCAACGTCTGTCCTGCCACGCCATCGACATCAGCGCCGGAGGGGTCTGCGTGTTGCCGCCGGCCCGAGGTGACCCCGGGCTGCTGTTGCGTTTGAACATCGGCTTCTCGAGCGGTCATACGGTGGCGGTCGATGGGGTCGTCGTGCGTGAGGGCAAGGTCGGTTCGCGATACGCCTGGGGTGTGCGCTTTCATCGGGTGCCGCTGCCGATTCAGAAGCAGCTCGTCGAGCAGGTCGCTGGCGAAGAGCGCCGATCGGCTGGCGCTCATATCCCGACCCGTCGCCTCTCGACAGGCCGCGGTCACCCCAAGGTGAAACGCGAGAGCTCGCGGGCGCAGCGATCAAGCTCACATGAGCTCGTCGAGGCAGACGACGCGCCGAGCGTCGGCGAGTACAAGCAGATTGGGCGCCGCGGCTCCCGCGAGCGGATCCGGCTGCCCCATCGCCAAAGAGGCCACGGGAGCGATCCCCAGCAGACGGCCGATCCGAGAGCGTCGCAGTCCTCTGAGCGTCCGCCTACGGGCCCAGCGCATCCGCAGATCGCCCAGAGGCAGCGCTCTCAGAGTCGCTGGGAGATCGACCTGATGGGCGCAGGGGATGAGGCGCCCGAGGCCGACCCCGACGCCAGACCGATGCGGCCGCTTGTTGCTGTGGGCCGTGAGCCACCAACAGGCCCCGCCTATCCGGCGGTTGGCTGGCGCGGCGCGGCGAGCGAGCGCGACCCGGAGCTCGAGCAGGCGATCGGGGATGAGCTGGAGAGCCTGCTCCGAGCGGCGATGGAGAAGCTCGACGACGAGGAGCGCTGAGGTCAGCGACCTGTCGCAGCTTGGAGCCCCTACATCTGTGTCAACCGGTGTCGGAGGGGGGCTGCTCGAGCGCTGACCACCTGACCTCTCGTCGCCGCGCTGGTCTGCGACACTACAGCGGTTGGCGCTCGTCGGTCGCGTGCTACCAGCAGGCGCCCTTCTCGCTCCTACGCCGTTACTCCTCATCCTTAGCGCAGCTCGGTCCGGTCAGCTGATCAGCGCTCGAGGGCGGCTACCGGCGCCGCCGGACCGGATCTCGGCCGCGGCGACACAAAACCGAGACGTGAACCTCGTGATTTCGCGCACCCCGCCGTTGGTGCGCGCCTTGCTCTTGCTGGGGCCCAAGTAGGAGGTGCCCCATGCAGACGTCCCGATCTCGCTCCCTTGTCCTCACGGCCTTTGTGCTCGCGACCCTGCCAGCAGGGGGGTGTCTCGACGAGCCCCCCGCGGCTGGTGATGTCAGCCCCCCCAGCCTGCTGCGCGTCGAACCAGACCTCGCCTCGCTGATCAGCCCAACGCCGACCTTGAGGTTGGTCTTCGACGAGCCGCTGCACCCCGACGTCGTCGATGACGAGAGCGTCATCCTGCTGCCCTACGAGCAGGGGGAGCCGTGTAGCGTCGATCTCGGCTGTGGCGATGGGGGGAGCTGCGTCGAGGCGCGTTGTCAGCGCGATCCGGTGGACGCCACGATGCTGGCGGACCTGCGCTCTCCGCCGCTGAGCCAGCGCCGACGAGCGCGGCTGGTGCCCCTCACCGTGGCCCTCGACGAGGGCGCGCGGGCGCTGCTGATCACGCCGCGGCGACCCCTCGCTCCTCGCGCGCGTCACGCGCTGCTGCTTGGCCCCGCTCTTCGGGACGTCGCCGGCAACGCGCTGGGTGAGGAGGTTCGGACGCTGCGTTTCACCACCGCCGCCGCCGCCTCGGGGCGGCCGACCCTCGAGCTGCTCTCACCACACCACGAGGCCACCGAGCTGCCAACCAACCTCGCCCGCCTGCTGGTGCGGGCCTCGCAGCCGCTCTCTGGTGCGACGGGAGAGGGGCTCTTCTGGCTCGAGGGAGATGATGGCGCGCGGATCCCCCTGAGCGCGTCGGCGGCGGACGACCTCTGTCCATCGGAGGAGGGGCGCCCGCGTTGCTTGCGGCTTCGCCTCGTTCGTCCCCTCGGGACGCTGCGGGTCTGGACGCTGCGGGTGTCGTCGCGAGTGGCCAACGACCGAGGCGCCGAGGTCTTCCCCGGGGAGCTCCGCTTCGCCAGCGGCGACAGCGCGGACCACCGTCCACCGGGGGTGCTCCACGCGTCGCTGCGCCTCGCCGACGGCTGCGCCCTGCTGGACCTGCGGACAGACGAGCCGACAGACCTGCGCTACCGCGGAAGCTGGAGCTCGGCGAACACGACGAGCGTGGGGTCTGGCGCCCACCGCGCGGGGGTGGTGCTGCCTGGCGCCGTAGAGGGCACCCTCTGGGCCGAGATCGCCGATCTCGCGGGTAATCGTGCCGTGACCCATAGCTTCGCCGTGCGGCTGGCCGCCCCGCCCCAGGTCGCGATCACCGAGGTGCTCGCCAACCCCCTTGGGCCGGAGCCAGCGCAAGAGCTGATCGAGCTCCACAACCGCTCGCCGCTGCCGGTGGCGCTCGGAGGCTGGTGGATCGATGATGGAGACGATGGCGTTGGGGTCAACTCCCTGCCAGATGTGACCCTCGCTCCTGGGCAGCGCGCGGTGGTGGTCGGGCCGCGCTTTGACGCCTTGGCGAGCGCTGCGCCGATCGCCTCCGGGGCGCTCTTGGTCCGGCTGGACAAGACCCTCGGCGCGCTCGGGCTTGCCAATAGCGGGGAGCTGGTGGTCCTGCGCGACGCGTCGGGGCGGCTGATCTCGTCGTACGGCGGCTTCTTGGGCGACGCGGGCAAGGCCCCGGAGGGGCTGAGCATGGTCCGCACCGCGGGCACCTGCGATCTCCCCGAGAGCTGGCGCAGCGCACCGCCGAGCCCCGGCTCGGCGTCCGAAGGCTGAGGCGGCGCGATGTATCGGGCCATGTATACTCGTCAGGCGGAGGTCCGCTTGGAGACGCTGGTCGCTACCGTCGAGAGCATCAAGTACAGCACGCCGGACGGCTACGCCGTGCTCGAGCTCTCACGGGACGGGGAGGCCAAGCCCTTCATCGCCGTGGGGCAGCTCGCGGCGGTGCACGAGGGGGAGCAGCTGCGCCTGGAGGGCAGCTGGACCGAACACCCGAAGTACGGGCGTCAGCTCAAGGTCGGTGACTACCGGTCGGAGGTGCCGACCAGCGAGGGCGGGTTGGTGCGCTATCTCTCCTCAGGGCAGATCTCGGGGATCGGCGTCGCGCTAGCCAAGCGCCTGGTCGCCGCCTTCGGCCCCGATCTCTTCAACAAGGTCGAGCACGACCCGCTGCTGCTGATGCAGGTCGAGGGGATCGGCAAGAAGCGCGCGAAGGCGCTGGCCAGGGCGCTCTGCGAGCAGCGCGAAGAGCGGGACACGCGGGCCTTTCTGCAGGGCCTCGACCTCGGTCCAAAGATGACCGAGCGGGTGATGCGGGCCTGGGGAGTGGAGGCGCGTGACGTCATCACCCGCGACCCTTACCGGCTGATCCGCGAGGTCGACGGCTTCGGCTTCCAGAGCGCCGACAACACGGCGCGGCGGCTGGGTGTGCATGGCGACAACCCCTCGCGCTTGGCCGCCGGCCTGCTCCATGTGCTCGACCAGCGCGCCGACGCAGGCGACACGATCGTGGAGCGTGATGAGCTGCTCGAGCGGGCCGATCGCTTCCTCGAGGCGGAGCGGGCTCCTCTCGAGTACGCCCTCGAGAAGCTGCTGCTGGAGCGGGCGGCGCTGGCTCGAGAGACCCCAGCAGGTGAGGCCGCCATCGGCAAGCCTGGGCTCGTGCGCGCGGAGGAGGCCATCGCGCGGGAGGTCCAGCGGCTCCAGGAAGCGGAGCGTCACGAGGTCCCGCCCAAGCTCGTCACGCCGCGGGGTATCGAGCTCACCGACGAGCAGGCCAGCGCGGTGCGCCGCGCCGCCGCGGCGCCGGTCGCCGTCATCACCGGCGGCCCGGGGACGGGCAAGACCACCGTCTTGCGGACTCTGGTGGAGCTCTTCGCCCAACGCGGCGCGCGTCCGGCGCTCTGTGCCCCGACAGGCCGCGCTGCGAAGCGGCTCGCGGAGGCGACGGCGGCGGCGGCGAGCACGGTCCATCGGCTGCTCGGCTTCCGGGGGAGCGACTTCCAGCACGACAAACGTCACCCCCTCGCTTACGAGGTGGTGATCGTCGACGAGGCCTCGATGCTCGACGTCTGGCTTGCCCGCGCGCTCCTCGAGGCGATGCCACCGGGGGGGCAGCTCGTGTTGGTGGGTGACGCTGACCAGCTCCCCTCCGTCGGGCCAGGGAACGTCCTCGGCGACGTCATCGCCTCCGGGGGCGTCGAGGTGGCGCGGCTGTCGACGATCTTTCGTCAGGAGCAGCAGAGCCAGATCGTCGTCAACGCTCATCGGGTCCGAGAGGGGCAGCTTCCGGAGCCGAGCCCCCCCGGCGCGAGGCAGGGCGACCTCCACATCGTCTACGTCGACGATCCGGAGCTCGCCAGGGAGCGCGTGCTCGAGATCTGCTGTGAGCGGATCCCGCGCGCCTTCGGCCTCGACCCGCGGGACGACGTGCAGGTCCTCTCGCCGATGCATCGGGGCGCCGCTGGCACCACGGCGCTCAACCGCGCTCTACAGCAGCGGATCAACCCCGCTCATGGCGCGGTGCTGCGCCTCGGTGACAGGGAGCTTCGTGTCGGCGACAAGGTGATGCAGGTGCGCAACGACCACGAGCGGGAGGTCTTCAACGGTGACCTGGGGCGGGTGCTCGATGTCGACGCCACCGGGCGGCGTGTGGCGGTGCGCTTCGATGGCCGTCGCCTCGACTATGGCCCAGAGGCGCTCGACCAGCTGAGCTTGGCCTATTGCATCAGCATCCATAAGTCCCAGGGCAGCGAGTACCCCGCGGTGGTGGTGCCGCTGCTGACGCAGCACTACGTCCTGCTGCAGCGAAACCTACTCTACACGGCGATCACCAGGGCTCGCTCGCTGGTCGTCCTGGTGGGCAGTCCCGAGGCGATCAAGGTAGCCGTGCGTCGAGCCGACGGTGTCCAGCGGATGACGCGACTCGCCACGCTGCTGTGAGAGCGGGAGCTGGATGAGCTACACTCGAGTCATGGCTCGACGCTCTCACGCGATCGCGATCTCGTTGTTGCTCGCGCTCTGGGGCTGCTCCGACGACACCCTCTCGGGCGACGGAGGCGTCGACATCGCGCCGATGATCGACTTCGCCTTCCAGGAGGGGGGGGGCGTGTCGATCGACTTCGTCGCCATCGGCTGCCAGACGAGCGGCGAGGGATGCCGCGGTCCAGCGCCGCTGCGGGTGGAGCTGGCGTTGGTGGTCAGCGGGATGCCGCTGGGGGTGGGGGCGTGGAGCTTCGGCGACGGCGCCGTGGCCAGCGGAGCGACCGTCTCGCATACGTATCAGCGACCTGGGCGCTACACCGTGACCGTCTCGTTGTCGACCCCCGCGGGTACCCAGGCCGAGAGCAAGGCCGACTTCATCGTCGCCGAGCCGGTGGTCGCGGGTGGAGCTTGCACCAACGATGAGGTCTGCGCGAGCGGCAGCTGTGTCTGCGCCGCCGGTGGTTGTCCGCCGCCCCTCGACAGCGGGCTCTGTCTCTCGCGCTGCGATCAGGTCGCCTGCCCGAGCGGCGAGACCTGCGTGCGTTTGGGGGTCGCCGGCGGCGCGCCCTGGCGTGTCGACGCCTGCTACCCCTCCTGCGCCGGCGACGCCCAATGCCAGCGGCCAGGGTTCCGCTGCCGCTGGGCGCCAGTCTCTCTTTCGACCGGCACGAGCGACGCGGTCTGGCAGCGGGCTTGCCTCCCGCCACAGCCCGCTGACGTGGGGGCGCCTTGCCGGCGCAACGACGGCACCCTCGACGAGACGGCCTGTCTCGGTGGGCGCTGCCTTGGGCTGGGCGCGGGGGGCTACTGCAGCGCCAACTGCGAGCCCGGCGGCTGCCCCGAGGGGGCGCGCTGCGCCGAGCTGCAGCCAGACGGCGCGGCCACGCCCCAGCGGCTCTGCTTACTGCGCTGCACTCCTGGTGTGTGCGCTGCGGATCCGTGGTTGGCCTGCCAGCCCCCCGGGGGCCCAGGCGCCCTCGGCTTTATCATCATCGGCCCTGCCGACCCGCCCGGGACAATGTACTGCGCGACCCGCGCTTGCCTCGTTGACGCCGACTGCGGGCCCGGCGGGCGCTGCGCGGCGGAGAACGGCGGCTATTGCGTGGCACCCTAGCCGCCCCGCCGTCCCAGCGCCCATCGCCGTTGGCGTCGATCCAGATCGGGTTGGTCAGGGCGACCAGCGGCGTTCGATCACCGAGGCCAGGGTCGCGGTGTCCTCGCAGCAAGACGACCAAGGAGGTGTCACCGCGGCGGCGGTCGACCTCGAGCTCGAAGCGGACCTTTGCGCGAACGCCAGTGGCGCGCCCGGGGAGCGCTAGCACCTTGGCAGCGGGCACACCGCCGAGGTAGGGGCGCAGCGTGTCGGTGAGCTGATGTGCCGCTGCCGACACCTGGCAGCTCAGGACGACCCTCGCGCGATGCTCGCGCCCACGCAGCGAGAGCAGCTCGCCAGGGCCGCGTCGACCTTTGGCGCCCTTGACGCTGGCGGCGCACTCGAGCAGCGGGCCGTTGCTGACCACGACCCGCCCCGCGCGGAGGGTTGAGAGGAGCGTGGTGGCCCGAGCGTCCCCTCGTGGCGCCTCGACCCAGTTGCGTGGGGCGGCGTCGGTCGCGATGTGGAAGCTGGCCACGGTGCTCGTCGCCAGGGCCACCACGCGCTCTCCCTTGGCGAGGAGCGCGAAGAACGCCTTTAGGCGCTCCTCGAAGGGCTGGTCGTCGACCAAGAGGGCCACGCCCGGTGGGGGGCCGCTCTGCTCGATCAGCTGCGCCTCGCGCCCGGCGGGCTGCTTGCCTTTGCGCTTGGCCAGGGAGGCCGCTCGATAGCTCTGAATGTCGGCACGGGGCCAGATCGCCGCGTCGATGCTCGCGACGCGGTTCCAGAGCTGGCGCGTCAGCGCGGCGGCTGGGCCCATCCGGGGACCGCGCTGGATCGCCACGACGAGCCGTGGGCGTGGCATCGGTGCTCGCTCGAGATAGGTCACGACGCTTGCCCCGGCGTGGGGGGCGAGCGTCACCTGGCGTCGCTGAGGCAGGTAGCGCGCTCCAGCGCTGATCGTCACCTCATAGCGTCCGGGAGGCAGCGGTCTCACGCCGAGGCCGTAAGGGTCGAGGATGACGTTCCCTGGGGTGGGGCCCCCGTGGTGGCCGAACCAGGGCTGGGCGCCGTCGAGCGCCTTCACCTCCACCCGCACCGGCAGGGGCTTGCGGGACTGTTTGTCGCGCACGTCGTAGACCAGCTGTGAGGGAGGCCCCGTGTTCAAGGTCACGGAGCGTCGCTCGGCGCCGCGCAGCGCCAGCGGCGCCGAGGTTCGTGAGCTGCGGCCGGCGGTGCCCAGCTGCAAGCGGTAGCTCCCCGCTGGGAGCCGGAGCAGGACGCGTCCGTCGTCGCCGAGCCGCGCCAGGCCCTCAGGCTTGCCGTCGCGTGTGATCCGCACCAGGCCCTCGGCCAAGGGCTCTCCACGCTCATCGAGCCCGAGCACCAGCAACGCGCTCGTGGCGCTGTCAGCGCGGTCGGCCAGTGGCCCGCGCAAGCTCGCCCCGAGGTTGGCGCCGCCGAGCACGAGGAGGCGGCGGAAGGTCTGCGCGGACCCGGGCTGAAGCGTCGTCTTGGGCAGCTCCGCGCGGAGGGTCCGGCCCTCTGCACGGAGGGTAAAGCGCGCGAGCTCATGCGTATAGGCATAGGAGACCTCCGCGCCGTAGAGCTCGACGGTGTTGCCGCGAGGTCGGGTCGTCGAGCGGTCGCTGATCCAGCCGCTGCCGAGCAGGAAGGGATCGGTCGCGCCGCAATGAAGCAGGTCGCCGACGCGGTAGCCCTCTATCGGGCGGCGTCCTCGGTTGACCACCGACGTCGCGATCTCGAGCGTAAAGCCGCCGGGCTCGAGCAGGTAGCGTGTCTCGACCTCGACCTGGGGGGTGGCGCGATCGCGGCCACGAAGCGTGATCCGAGCGCTGGCGCCGAGCTGCTCGACATGGAGCGAGCGGTAGTGTGGCGGGGCTAGTCGGTCGCGACCTACCAGCGGCTCCAGACCGCCGAGCCCATCCGTTCGCTCGAGCGCGCTGCCGACGTCGACCAGCGCGCCGCGACCGTGGCGCGCGCCGAGCCCGCGCACGATCGCGATCAGCCGTTGGTTGCGCAACATGAAGTCACCGGGGCGCCCCGTCGCCGCGGCCCCCCTGAGGGGGGAGGCGGAGAGCAGCCGAGAGGCCTCGGCTGGGCGTCTCGGCGAGGTCTCTCGTGGGGGCAGCGGCGCGATCGGCCGCGGCGGTGGTGCGCAGGCTGAGAGCGCGACGAGCGCGATCGTCGCCAGCGTATGCGCCGGTCGGAGACCTCGAGTCGCTTTACGGTAGGTGAACATGGTCTGAGCGCTTCCCCTCAGCGAAGTGTAGCCCCAGCGGGGGACTATTGCGACCAGATGCTGCCCTATGCTAGACCGAATTAGGTATGATTTCAGGCTCGTGCATCGACGCACGGCGTAGCCCAAAAAACAGGAACGGGGATGTCCGGCCATAACAAGTGGAGCACCATCAAGCATAAGAAGGGAGCCGCCGACGCCAAGCGCGGCAAGCTCTTCACGAAGCTGATCAAAGAGATCACCATCGCGGCCCGCATGGGTGGAGGTGACCAAGGCGGCAACCCCCGGCTGCGCAGCGCGATCACGGCGGCGCGCGGCGCGAACATGCCCAACGACACCATCGACCGCGCGATCAAGCGCGGCACCGGTGAGCTCGAGGGTGTCGAGTACGAAGAGATCTCCTACGAGGGGTACGGCCCTGGTGGCGCCGCGGTGCTGGTCGAGGCGATGACCGACAACCGCAACCGCACCGTCAGCGAGGTTCGACACCTCTTCTCGAAGTACAACGGCAACCTTGGCGAGAATGGCTGCGTCGCGTGGATGTTCACCAAGCTCGGCGTGATCGTCGTGCCGAAGGAGAGCATCGGCGAGGAGCAGCTGATGGAGCAGGCCCTCGAGGCCGGCGCCGAGGACGTCGCAGACGAGGGCGAGGTCTTCGAGGTGCATTGCCCGCCCAACGATGTCGACACGGTCGCCGAGACGCTGCGTGAGGCGGGCGTCTCGGTGGAGTCGGCGCAGGCGCAGATGATCCCTCAGAATACGATCAAGCTCGAGGGGCGCGACGCCGAGGTGATGCTCAAGCTCTTCGAGCTGCTCGAGGATCACGACGACGTGCAGCACGTCTGGTCCAACTTCGATATCGACGATGAGGTGATGGAGAAGCTCCTCGGTGGCTGATCCGCTCCTGTTCGCGCTCTCGCTCCCTCTGCCCGCATCGGGGGGAGCTGCGCTCCGACCATGACGCGGATCCTCGGCATCGACCCGGGCAGCCGGAAGACCGGTTGGGCGCTGCTCTTGGCGCGGGGGCGGGAGCTGGAGGTGCGGCAAAGCGGCACCATCCGGCTCTCTGATCGGATGGACCTGGCGCAGCGGCTTGGCCAGCTCAGCCACGAGATCGAGGCGATCGTCGAGGAGGGATCGCCGGAGTGCGTCGCCGTCGAAGACATCTTCTCGCATCGCAACGCACGCAGCGCGCTGGCGCTGGGGCAAGCCCGAGGCGCAGCGATCGCCGTGGCGGGCCGCCGATCGTTGCCCGTGGTGACGTACCCGCCTGCGAGCGTGAAGCAGGCCGTCTGTGGCCACGGACGGGCGGATAAGCCGCAGGTACAGCGGATGGTTCAGGTGCTGCTGTCTCTGACAGACGTTCCCCAGGAAGACGAGGCTGACGCGATGGCGATCGCGATCTGTCACGCGCTGCGGTCGCGGGGCGACGCGCTGAGAGCTGCCACGCCTGCGCCGAGGAAGAGCCGCGGCGCCGTGCCGCCGGTGATCGCCGCAGCGCAGCGCGAGTTCGCGAAGCGAGGGCGCGGCCGATGATCGCCACGCTGCGCGGCGTGCTCGCCGAAAAGGCCCTCGATCATGTCGTGGTCGACGTCGGGGGCGTAGGCTACCTGGTGCTGGTCTCGATGCAGACCCTAGCCGAGCTGCCGCAGGCGGGGCAGGAGGTGCAGCTGCTCTGCCATACCCACGTGAGAGAGGACGCGCTCGCGCTCTACGGGTTCGTCGCTAAGAACGAGCGCGAGGTCTTCACGCTGCTGATTGGCGTGAGCGGCATCGGCCCCAAGCTGGCGCTCACGATCCTCTCCGGGCTGCCGGTGGATCGCCTGGTGATGGCGATCTCGAGCGGCGACCACAAGCGCCTGCAGGCGATCCCAGGGGTGGGGAAGAAGACCGCCGAGCGGCTCGTAGTGGAGCTCAAGGAGAAGGTGACCAAGGCCGTGCGGTTGGCGGACATCAGCTCGGGTGCGACGCCGGCTCCGCCGAGCGACACCAAGGGCGAGATCGTCGAGGCCTTGACGAACCTCGGCTATAAGCGCAACCAGGCTGAGAAGGCGGTGGCGCAGGTGCTGGAGAAGGGCGCGGAGCTGGCCACCGAAGAGGCGCTCCGCCGTGCCCTGGCGGCGATCGCCCAGATCTGAGGGGTGAACCATGACGTCAAGCAGCGATGACGGCCCGAGCCCCAGCTCTTCACCAACCGGCGGTGAGGGCAGCGAAGGTCGCGGCGCTGACCGCGGCGAGCTCGATCCACAGCAGCGCCTGGCGGAGGCGCCGGTGGAGCTGGTGCTGCGCCCGCAGCGCTTCAAGGAGTTCATCGGCCAGGCTCGCGTGATCGGCAACCTCGCCATCTATGTCGAGGCGGCGCGGAAGCGCGGCGAGCCCCTCGACCACGTGCTCTTCGCCGGTCCACCGGGGCTGGGAAAGACGACGCTCGCGTTCATCATCGGCAACGAGCTGGAGGCGCAGGTTCATATCACATCGGGGCCGGCGATCGAGCATCGGGGGATGCTAGCCGGCGTGCTGACCCAGCTCGACGAGCGGGACGTGCTCTTCATCGACGAGATCCATCGCCTCAGCCCGGCGATCGAGGAGTATCTCTATCCGGCGATGGAAGACCTGACGCTCGACGTGCCGAGCGGGACGGGAGCCTTCTCTCAGACGCTGCGGTTGGCCTTGAAGCCCTTCACGTTGATCGGCGCGACCACGCGCAGCGGGCTCTTGACCTCCCCCTTGCGCGATCGCTTTGGGATCGTCGAGCGGCTCGAACACTATGATGACGACGCGATGTTTCAGATCGTGCGGCGCTCGGCGCGGATCATGACGATCAGCTGCGACGACGAGGCGTCCGCCGAGATTGGCCGTCGCGCTCGTGGCACGCCACGCATCGCCAATCGTCTGCTACGCCGGGTTCGCGACTTCGCCGAGGTGGAAGGGAACGGGCGTGTCGCCTTGCCGGAAGCGCGGCGCGCTCTCGAGGCGCTCGAGATCGACGACGCCGGCCTGGACAGCCTCGATCGCACCCTGCTCTCGGTGATCATCGAGCGCTACGGCGGGGGGCCCGTCGGCGTCGAGGCGCTGGCTGCTACGTTGCACGAAAACCGCGACACGCTGGAGAGCGAGATCGAGCCTTACCTGATCCAGCAGGGGTTTCTCCAGCGGACCCCGCGGGGGCGGGTGGTGGCTCCGCGCGCCTATGAGCACCTCGGCCTAGAGACCCCGGCGCGCGAGCAGCAGCCGCTGTTCTGAAGCGGCTTTTTCTGGGCGCTGTACCTCGGAACCCTCGGCGCTGGACGCTGTCGAAGTGCTACGATTCGCCACCGATGCTGGGGTGGCGGAGTGACCGCGAGAGAGGTGAGAGAGGTCGATGAGCGACGCCACATCCCACGACGATCTGCTCGAGGATCCCGGGCTGGAGACAGCGATCCTGGTGCCGAATCTGCTCCTGTTGCTTGTGATCGTGCTCTACGTGCTGACCACGAAGGTCGGCCCCGATCGGGTTCAGCCGCTGGTGGTCGCCGACAAGCAGACGAGCGCTCGGATCCGCCAGCTCGAGCGTCTGCTGGCCCTGAACCCCGAGCATCGGAAGGCCGCGCTCGAGTTGGCCCGGCTCTATCGAAGAGCCGGCCAGCTGCCCTTCTCCTATGACGCGCTGCGTAGCGCTGAGCAGAACGGGAGCCGCTCTGCGCGCTTTCGGCTGAAGCTCGGCATGGCCTACATCGAGATCGGCAAGAACGCCGACGGTGTGCGGGTCTTGCACGAGGCCCTGCAGGGCTGTCGGCTGAGACGATGCCCCGCGCACATCGAGGCCCGGCTGTCGATTTTTAAGCAGATCGCCGACCGGATCGTCGAGCGTAAGATCAACGCACGCCTCTATCCCAACAAGGCGGCGAAGGTCTTCGACGAGGTGCTCAAGAAGGTCGACGGTCGCTTCCTTGGGCCGCTGCGGCGCAAGCGAGCGAAGCCATCGGATAAGGAGCCCACCACCCAGCCCGCCAGGCCCAAGCGTTCTCGTCTCGATGTAGGACCGAGTAGGTCGTTGACAGTCTCGACGCGTAGCGTCTAAGGTCCCATCAGGTCAATACTAATCAGCGTTGGGGTCGATGCGGCGAGAACCGAGCCGCGCCGCACTCCTGGAGACGACCGTTATTGGGTATCGGGATTCGATATCGAGTGTCGCCATGGGAGGTTGGAATGGCTAGCACGTTGCGCAGGGTCACATCGTTGTCGATGGGGCTGATGGTCCTCACGTCGGTCACGCTGTCGATGACGGTGGCGCTGAGCGGATGTGACGACCCCAAAGATCCCAAGACATGGATCAAGAAGCTCAACGACCCGAAGCATAGCAGCGAAGCTGTGCGGCGGCTGAAGAAGCTCGGCGATCCCGTGGCGGTGAAGCCGCTCTGCGCTCTCTACACGACCAGCAGCGATCCCACCGTGCTCAAGGCGATCATCTCGTTCAAGAGCAAGGAGGCGATCCCAACGCTGATCGAGGCGCTCGACTTCACCGAGGATAAGTATCACAACGCCTCTGTCGCCGCCTCGGCGCTGGCCAAGCTCAAGGCCACGGAGGCCGTGCCCGCGCTGATCGGTGTGCTGAGGAAGCCGCTGCCGATCAAGTCGCGGGCAAATAAGGCCAAGGTCGCGGCGATCGAGGCGCTACGCAGGATCGGCGACAAGAAGGCCGTGCCCGCGCTGATCCGGGTCGCTGAGGGCAAGCCCGAGCGGCAAGACTTCTTCCTCAACAAGCGCGCCATGGTCGCCCTCGGCGATCTCGGCGATCCGGAGGCCGTGCCGGTGCTGGTCCGAGGCCTCTTCATGGCGTCGACGATCCAGGGCACCTCATATCCCATGGCGCGCGTCGCGCTGGTGAAGATCGGCAAGCCCTCCATCGCGCCTTTGATCAAGGCGATGAAGAAGGAGGATAAGCGGCTCAACCTGATGGCCAAGGATCTCGAGTTCCGCCCCGGCGTGATCCTGAACAAGACGGCCATCCTCCTCGGTGATCTGCGGGCCAAAGAGGCTGTGCCGACGCTGCTCGAGATGTTCAAGAAGGCCGACCTTAAGGCCACGCGCATCGCGGGCGTGATCGAGGCTCTGGGCAAGATCGGCGACGATCGCGCGGTCGAGCCGCTGCTCAAGGCGGTGAAGAACAAGAAGGCGAACTACAAGATCCGGATGCAGATCTGCAACGCCTTGACCGTCCTCGGTCACAGGTCCGCGGTCCCGGTGATGCTCGAGCTCGCTCAGAAGGGCTTCATCGACGGCGGCTTCTACAACCTCCGCGAGGCCGGCGCGATGGCCTGGGGCCGCATCGTCGGCGCCGAGATCGACGAGCAGATGAAGGTGATGGACGCAATCCTCGCCGAGAAGGAGCTGCAGAAGTACAAGCAGAACTGGAAGACCTTCAAGGAGGCGAAGGACCGGGCCGAGATCGCGCAGAAGTGCAAAGACGACGCGAAGTGCTACGGCAAGGCGCTTAACAACAAGCAGCTGACCCTCGCGCAGCGTGAGAAGTCGGCGGTGATGATCGGCATCCTCAAGAACGGTCGCGGGGCGCTGCCAGATCTGGTGAAGGCGCTGCCCATCCGCGAGCCAATCCTGCGCCTCTTCATGCTCCAGGCGGCCAAACGGATCGGCGTGAAGACCGACAAGAAGCTGATCGCCGTGCTGAAGACGCTGGTGAAGAAGGACTCACGGCGTAAGACCAAGTTCCTCGGCGCCGACCTGGCCAGCGAAGACAAGGTCGCGCTGGCCAACATCCAGCGCAAGACCAACCCCACCGACTAGAGCGCTGACCAGCTTCCCTCACGTCGCCGCGCTGGTCTGCGAAATCACAGCGGTTGTTGCTCGTCGGTTGCGTGCTACCAGCAGGCGCCCTTCTCGCTCCTACGCCGTGATTCCGCATCC